>Ga0181405_1000110_pt1 | contig 27181 bp, 40 predicted proteins | sample 28SPOviralmetaG_FD_130134 | JGI IMG/M metagenome (GOLD analysis project Ga0181405, IMG submission 130134) | Marine viral communities from the oligotrophic San Pedro Time Series (SPOT) site, San Pedro Channel, CA, USA - 28 SPOT_SRF_2011-11-29 | ecosystem: Environmental > Aquatic > Marine > Strait...
GATACTATTCAAGCAACGCTTCCGATTCTGCAACCCCCTCGTCCCTTTCGGATCTGAAATCACTAACCGTCCCTCACTTAGTATCGCCCACTTTCATCGACAATTCAATCGTGTTGGCAAAGCAAACCTCCTCTTTGTGGAACCGTTATGATGCGACTTTGGATGAGGTCAAACAAACCACTCTATCATACAGGGGTTTGATGGAGTATGATCCATCAGACTTCATGATGGTGAACCAACGTCCGATACTGATAGAGAATGGGAAGACCTCTGCCCAGGTCAAAACCTCATCTCCATCCATAACGGCTATAAGATTCGATGGAAAGACATTGACGGATTCCCACTTCCCTCCTTATCTATATGACACAAGTGGATTCTCACTAAGGATTGCGGGGGTTGAAACGGACGAGCTATCGACCTTCTTGCAATTTAGAAACATAACCGCAGACAGCATCTCTGATTTGGGACTCATTCCTGGCCCGATACTGATGGGTCAGCTTGGTTTTGTAGGGATAAGGACAAGCGATGCCACTATGACCCTACTCAATGATGCAGGTTCTGACTTGGCGGGTTTCAATGTGACGCCAACCAATGCACTCTTGTCAAAGGACAGAGAGATGTCTTCGACACTCGATGCACACCCCTCATTGAGATTAATTTCCGATCACTCGAATGTATTCACGGCGAGAAAGACAAGAGGTCTGAACATCATGGAGATTATCAGAAACTTGACACAGATTGATGGGAAGCAACTTGTGAACGAGAAGAACGGTGCGTTAGTGTATTCGTCTGCTAATTTCACCAACAGAGGAACCACATTAGGATTAGGTAGTGCTATACAGAGCGTGTCAGTTAGCAAGATGTTTGATTCTCCCAATGAGATAGTAGTCGTTGGCGACCCTCTTGCTGAGAATGAGAGAGTCTTCGTAGTCGTCAAGGACTTGGAACGCATGAAGAAAGAGGCAAGCAGAGGAGCCAGGAACAATATGGTTCGCACCTTACGCCAAGAGATACCAGGTCTGAAGACAAATGCTGAAGCACTCAAATTAGCCAAGTCAATCCTCGCACGATCAGAGAATAGCGCACCACTTGTCACATTACAAGGAGCATTCAAGGCATCCTCAATACAACCAGGAGAGATAATCTCTCTCGAACTACCTACTCATGGGCTACGAGGAGAGTATGCGGTCTTTGAAGCAAGGCACGACTACACCAATCTCAAGAGTGACTTCATCGTAGGCCAATATGACAAGGGGATAGAGGGAATCCTCTCTGATCTCCAAGCAGTATCTGGAAACTCTGCACCTCTCGATGGGGCGGCAGGAACAGTAGTGGATGTGGCAGAGATTTCAATGTCTAGTGGCATCAATGTAGTAGCTGTTCACAAGGTATTCGTGCGTAATGTAAGCAACGCCGGATTCATTATAGGGGCGAAACACACTAATGGAATGGGGAAAATAGGGGTGCGTGACGGGAACAAGCGGGGGCGACCCATCGGGGCCAGCAAGAGTTTGTATTACGAGGTGAAGTGATGGTGTTTGAACAGGCTTGGGCTATTGTCAAGGATGTGGATTTCAGAATACCAAGACCTGTTGATCCCCCTGCTAAATACACGGAACCAAATGCGGTCTTGGCATTTGCTGGTTCAAAGATTCCTATGATTCACACGCATGAACAATCAGTAGGACTTCCCACAAGCGCAGGGCGATTTGAAGTGGGAGACTTCGGAGAAGATATGCACGAAGGCACAGATAATGACTCCTTCACTTCTTATCATCACGGCATTAAAGAAGTCAGGGATGAGATAGAAAGAGCGAGTTTAGTAAGAGCAATTATAGAGGCAGGTATTGTGGATCAGGGACAGATAGAAGATGCTTTGGATGAAGCGGCATTCGCAGACATGAGGGGTGAATACAGTAGTTATAATCCTGAGAGAGAAGAGAGTCTTGAACAATTGGGATGGCCCAAAACCCCCGAATCATCTTTCTCATCAAAGAGATTAGGTAGTGGAAAAGGATCTATGACAACCAGACTTGGTGGGAGGGATATGTAATGCCTGTCCTCGACTCACTCAAGTCCGCCCTGACCGACCACCTGTCCACAATAGTCACACGCATGACTCTTGGTTCGAGTGGAGGTGATGCATCGAGCAGGGATGGCGGAGCAGGGACTCCTCAGATCACCGTCACTCCCGAGGTCACAAAGATAGACGACAGGACTCTCGCCATATCCGCTAACTTCGATACGCAACAGACATCATCCCAGGCAATCAAGGAAATAGCCCTGCATGGAGATACTGCGCTGGACACTCCTGCATATCGGGCAACATTCTTACCAATCAACAAAGGCACAACGAATGAAATCAAGGTTGATGTTCTCATGGAGGTGCGATGATGCCGTTTATTATGATCCGTCCTGATTATGACACTACTCTATACATTGATGACTACGCAAAGACAACGGTGAAGCAATTGCGATATGCATTGAGGAGCCTGAAAGAGCCAATTGCGGTTGGCATGAGGAAGGCAGACATGATTGAAGTGATACAGGATCATGAGGTGGACAAGGCATTGGATGTGGAGATGTCGATATGCCGCAGGTGTGGCTTCCAGGCAAGGAGGCCACGCAAGTTCGATGGAGCACCGGAGGACTTCGCCGCACACGAACAGCAGTTGAGGCATGAGTGCCAAAATTCGCCGCTGCCCCAAATTGAGGAAAAACCTGTCAGTCCTGACAACACGGAGGAGGAGTGAATATGGCAGGTTTGGGTGAAGGTCACGAGAAAGCCACGCAATCATATCAGACAGATGGCCTTAGAGATACTGATGTCCTTGCAAGCCCTACTCTGACTAATTTCAATGAACGTGGATTGTTGAATGGTGTCGTTCCTATTGTCTCTAATGATTACAACTCGGGAAGCAGAAACTCATCCACTACTGGAAATTGCGCCTGTTCTAAATCAGGATCACAGTCGATTGTAGTGGCGGCAGGGACTATCTTAGTGGATGGGGTGTTCTATTCCATAAGTCAGACTACTTACAATGTAGTGTCGGCAACGGATAGGTATGCAACGTATAACTCATCAACAGCTCCTACTTTGTCTGCTAATCATGAGAGAATCCTCCTAGTGTTCTTCGATCCAACCAGAACAAACAACATTGGTTTCACCTATGGCAACGCGATTGATGTTTCATCGGGAGCATACCCTCAGAGTCCCTCGGGCCATCTTGCTAACCAAACAATAGTCCTAGCATCGGCAAGATTGCACTACAATAGCAACCAAGTCGAGGTTGCATCCCTTGAGGACAAGAGAGTATTCCTACGCCCAGGGCCAATGCCACTCTCAGCTCTCGTCAATGGAGCAGGGAATGCAACGATGCCCGCGAACAACCTCAACTCAGGGAATGCAGGGAATCTGCCAATAACGGACATGGGTTTTGTCTTCGCCCGCGATCCTGCAGGACTTGGTTCACATCCTGACGGTAGTGGTGGCACTCACCTGTTCTATCAATCAGATCTGAGAGTCAATCAATCGGGAACAGGCGGTGCGTATCAGATTACACCCACGCACAGGACATCTATCAAGACGGACACTTACGTTGGTTCACAGAAGAATGTGACTCTAGCATACAGTCCACTTGGTTCTCAGGACGAAGCATCGACCAAACTTATGGAGGTCACGATCTACAAGACTTCGACACCTAGACACATCGCTACTCTCGTTCAAGGCACGGACTATACTATTTCTGCTAACGTGGTGACAGTCAATGGTTCTCTCGGATACACAGGCACACCAACTCACGTTAGGATCTCCTACGTTCATGCGGGGCACACAGGATGAAGAAATACCAGGATAAGATTAGCCAAGACTGTCCTGGTTGTGGTAATCGTGTCCTTGCATATCGCATCAATGGCTTCTATGCCGGCTCAAGGGATAGGATATTCCTATGGGAATGCCCGCTATGCGAAGAGGTCTGGAAGAAGCTCAAGCCCAGGTTGAAGGTGGCATCATGAGTGCATTCGATGAAGCCTGGAACATAGTAAAATGGGATGTGCATGACATACCCCACACCGAAGGAGCAGAATGTGGTGGTTGTGGAACCAAGCAGAAAAGGCATTGCAAATGTGACTTCGGCCCCGCATGGACTACTGTGAAGTCAGAGGAGAAGGGGAAGTTCCAGGGCTACTCGAAGAATACCATTAGCGGCAGGGCAGAGAGGGCTGGCAAGGCTAGGGCATGGAACCAGAGCCGTAAGGTCAAGCGTGGCAGGACTCGCAAGAGATACGCTAGGAACAAGACACGAGGCAACGTGCGCCCTGCTATGCGGAGACAACTAGGTGCGGGTGGAAGTCGTAAGGAAACTAAGCGTTAGACTTGCCATTCCATGTCTTCTTGGTCTTCAGACGCTCACGGACTCTCCGACAGACATGACATAGGGTTCGGCCATTCCTGAATCCTTTGATTTCTCTGTCGCACTTGGGGTTGTCACAAATCCAGGGCATCACTCCTCCTCCAATACATCCCTCACAAAAGCGCAATTCACGGTGACGGGCCTGTCTGTTCTCTCATCAATTATTCTGATTTCTTCTCTGGTCTTGACGTAGCAGTATAACTCTGCGATCAACTCAACCTCTGCGGCGAGAGTCCGTATGACATTGCGAGCCAACCCACGCCTCCATTCAGAGAACAGGGCAATCGGTTTCATCATCAATGAGAGGTGAGGCATGGCCGTTTGCTTTCGGCGGTTAGTCGTTGCCAGGCTACGCAAGTCATACCTCCTCCCATAGCTCCCATAGTGTATCTCTGATGCATCGGTGGCTATCTTACTCAGATCAATGTGATTTGATTGCTTGAAGATGGGGTGATGATGTCTCAATAGCGGTAGGTCAAATTTGGATGAGCCATAGCCAATCAGAGTGGGCGGTTTGTTTGCGAAACCTGCCGCAAATTCTTCAGAGATACTATCCAATGGCATGGTCTTTGTCGATTTGTCCTTGATGAGCATCCTGTGGACTTCATCGGTGAAGAGTATCATCTGTCGGCCATCGAATACTGCTACTGCCTCCAATGTGAATTTTGTTGGCTCAGTCCAACCCGTTGGCAGATCGCTCGCATCAGTAGCAGAGAATGCCCTGAATGCCAGGAGGTTATTCTTTGACATCCAATCTTCCAAGTCCTTCATCATCAAGCCTCCAATGAGATGAAGGCATTCTTTCCTTCTGCCACTCGTATTGCCATTTTTGCCTTCATCATGTCATCCAACCTTCTTCGAGCCGTCTTGACACTCACGCCATTGAGAGTGGAATACATCTTCTCCAAGTCAGACTTTCGCACGACTTCCCTATTGGTTCTCTCGTGGACTTTCCTCTTGCACTTGCCGTATGCCTCTCGCCATGCCCTAATGTCTGCTTGCCTCTTCTTGCCGACCTTGAAGTCTTGCTTCTGTTCCAACCAGATGATGAGATTGTGGAGGTTGTCGTAAATCATCTCGCTTGCCATTTGGATGTGCTCGGCAGTAATGACTGTTGATCTCATAGTAGCTGCAATCAGATTGCCGAATATCATCGTGTAATTCTCAACATTGGGGAGGAAACCGATGGCAGTTTGCTTGATGTTTGGGTCTTTGATGGAATGGATAAGGGAATAGTAATCATCAACGGCAGACAGTAGGGCAACGTGATAGTTAGGGCCAGGAGTGAAGGTATCGTAGGCATGATCCTGGGCTATCGTTTCCTTCTCTCCATCGGACAATGCATCGTATTCTTCCTCAGTCAGACCAGCACCAGCGAATAGTCGGGCTTTCACATCATCTCTGATGCTCGCCATTTCGTTTGCTATGTTCTCGTAAGACCATAGCCTCTCAGGCACAGGCTTGTAAGCACCTGCTACCCTATGCTCGCTTGTCGTCTGCCTCGTCTCAGTAGAGATGTCATTCTGGAACAGATATACTCTCTGAAAGAACCCCTTGTCGAGAACATGGTGCATGATGTCCTTTGGAGGATAGGTGGTGGCCCAAAGGGAGACTCCAGAAGGAGTATGAACGGATGCACCCTTCAAGTGATTGACGAGTTCGTTAGTCTCCGTCCCAATAGGAGCCATTGCTTGTTGCAAAAAGAGGATCTTGTCAGAGAAGTATGCTTTCTTGTCATTCAATAGGATGCTTGCTTCGTCAAATAGAAGAGTCTTGTAGCCATTGAGTAGTCCTGGAACTACTTCATGCTCAATTGCTCCTGTTGGTTTCCCTGTCTTTGGATCAACCACCTTTATCTCCTGAGTAGTCCCTATCATCTTGGCATCCGAACCCGCACTAAACTTCTCAGTATCTATGCTTAGTAATTTCAAGACCTTTGACATGAACTCATATGCAACAGATTTCCCTGATCTTGCAGATTGAATCCAGAAGACGTGCAACCTGCAATCAATGTATGCGCCATGAATAGGGATGCGGACATAGGGGGCGAGGCTTGCGGCTAAAACGTAATAGTAAGAGAGTAATCCTGCGTATTCATTGAAGAAACTGACTGTGCTGAACCTCTCTACATATCGGCGGAGAAACTTACTACCATCATAGGGACTTGTGACGACTTGGTAGTCATACCACTTCCTTGTGGTATCGGCCTGAGTCTGTGCAATCACCATGTTATGCCCTCTTCATCTTGACCTTTTCATCCACTATTGGTTCCTCGCTGACAAAGCAGTTGAGGATTTTTGATGCGGTAATTTTTCCAATACCAGGCATGGTTTCTAATTCTGTCGGAGAAAGTGAGGTGATTTCGCTGATAGAGCCAAACTCATCGAGCAACGCCTTTGCAATTGACTCGCTGCAACCGACACTTCGCAGGACATCCACGCGCCTGTCTTCTGATGCCGTCTTCCTCATCACACGATACTTGGATGACTTGCCTAGAGTCCCATCCTTCTCGAACCTCTTGCAGATGAACCTAGCTGCTTCCGAGGTAGTAGCGAAACAGAGAAGGTTGAGATCATAGTCAGTATGGAATCTAGCAAGCGAACCCAGGAACTCGTTGAATATCTTAGCGAAGGGTATCTTTCGCCCTCCCTTTCTAGCTCGTGAGATATAATTGTCGATTGTCCCATGCACCAACAAGAAATATTGATTGTAGTTATCATCAAGATTCTGCAATTGCTTATCCAGATGCCCACTATACAGGCTACCCATGTAATCGTGAATCGTCTTAGCCTCGAACCCAACATTGCCAAAGGCATAGTCTGTGATCATGTTCTCCTTCATCTCATAATGAAGTCCCTTTGTATCACAATACTTGATGACTAATTTCTCTAAGCCCGAACGCTCTCGATGGTCTATGAATAGAGTCTTCATCGAGACCACCCAGGTATTGCCCTCTTACATTGGAGGCAGATCCCATAGCGATGATGCCATGCCGATTTATTACCACAAGTGCATTCATTTCTTGTCATCCTTTTTCGCCTTCCTTATTCTTCTAGTGTCATCAACGTATTCGAGCATGGTCGCTAGTCCTGCCGCCGCCCAATAAGCATCGGAGTCAATGTTCCACCACCCAATCACATTGCCTACACTCCCGATGAAAATGAATACGCCCGCTACGAACATGAACTCATGACGAACTACCAAGTGAGTCATATCCCAAACATCGACTTGCCCATCATCATTCATGTCGAGCATCCCGACAATTTCAGCTAGTCTTCCCTTGCTACTCATGTTCATCCTCTCCAAAAGTTTCCTTGATGAGTGTCAAACGGTTGAACATCTCACATACCTGAAGGCCAAACTGTGGATCCTGAGTAATGGCGACCATGTTTCCCTCTTGCAAGATTTCATAGAACCCTGTTTCCTTGTTAAGACGAAAGGCCCAGGGTAATGACTCCATAACTTCTTGTCGTTCCTTCTCATCATCTCCATCTAATTTGCTAAGAGCCTCAGCAAGTTTCTTCTTCCTTATTTCTCTAATATCTTCACTCATCATATCCACTCGAATAATTTTGCTAATACCAAGACTGACAATATTGTATTCACAGTAGCAGCTATCGTTCGGTAGAGTGCTAACTCCCCGAAGTGTGCTTGGCTCCAATGTTCTAACTCGTCACTCATTCCTTCTCACTACTTCCGTTTCCATTATGAACACTCTTTTCACTCATTGTGATTCAACACCTTTCTGATCATAGAATGCACACTTGCCAACGCACAGTCCTTGTCTGAATATGGTCGGGCAACTAGGAGTCTGATATTGCCTGTTAGATGCATGAACTAATTGTTCCTGGGTGATCTTCGGGTTGTAGTCTGCCCATTCCAAATCACGAATGAAAATATGGGCTTTTGATACTGCATCCTGGGGCGTAGTCTTGCTTGAGGAACGCGGACGGGCAAAATTATGGAAGTAATCTAAGAGATACATGGAGAGGTAGGAGCGAGGAAGATGCGGAGGGTTATCACCTTTGGTGCAACAAGCCGCATCAAGGCAGGGTAAGATGGGAATACCAGATAGTCTTCTCGAAGATACCGAAATTTCCGCCGCCTCGAACTTCCCGAAATATCCTGTCATACCTGACAGGTATGGATTGCCAGGATCACTCTTGACAATCTCAATCTTGAGTCCCTTGTTGCCACTTGGTTTCATACCGCCCTTCGGGTTCTTAGCCTCCTCTGTCACATGGCCCCATCCCTTAGCCAAATCTTCTTCCGTGACAGGGATGCTCCATAGCTCTCGTTTCGTATTGAAAGTATTCGGGATTCCAATGTGGCGATCAGGACGGAAACTCACAACGGGGTCAATAGTGACTAAATCCATGTCGCCAATCCACTTGTTGATCAATGCTCGACCAGAGAACAACAAGTCATTCATCTCATTTGTCGGCAAATCATACACTTGATCCAACATCACCCAAATATGGTAGCCACCACCACTCATCCAGGTTGCATGACGAATATCATTCTCAGATAGGTGCTTGACTAGCTTGTGGGCATCCTCGGTGCATCTCTGACCTGCGGCATCCCCTGTTAGTTTGAGAATTTCATCTGCTCTGCCTTTGTCAAGATCAACTACAAAATGAGGGATGATTGCGGTGCTGTATTCGCACCTATTGCCATTCGTCTTCAATTTCTTGAATCCATATACTGTTGTTGTGAGTTTGTCCTTCCCGTTAGTGACATTGACGTAGTGTTGGAGTTGCTCGATACTTCTGATGACCTTCCTGGCCTTCATGTCAATCTCACGGGGGAAGTGATTGAACAAATGAGCCATGCTATCCCTCAGAAATCAAAGATTGACTTCTGAACAATTGATACCGCATCTTCTCTTTCAGTCATATTTCCCACTAAATCATCAACGATTTGAATACCTTCTCCAATCCACTTCATGACTGGAACCGCCATTGAATTGCCCAATGCCTTGTATCGAGGCCCATCGGGACAATCCTCGGGTGCTTTATTGCGCCAAACAATCTGCGTGTAGCCATCGGAGAATCCTTGCAACCTCTCGCACTCCAAAGGCGTTAGTCGGCGCACGGCCATGCTTTGCCTTACTGCCGGATAACCCTGACCAGGCATACCTCCGCCTGTGCTCAATGAGGTGTGAATTTCATTTTCAAAGACATCCCCATTGCCCTTTGCAGTAATGCCAACTGCCAACCCGCCTTCTGCGGTCACAGGCGCACCTGAGTGTTTCTCATCGAAATTAGTCTGAGCTGCATTCTTCCAATCGAAACCAATTGTTTCCTCCTTTACCAATGGGAGATTGCCTCCTCCTGTCCCTGCTTTGGCAGTTATGGTGGGACTGGTATCCACTTCGGAAACTTTTCCCTCCCACCTGCGATTCTCATAGACTTTGGTTTCTTCTCCGACTAAGTGACCCTCTCTCCCATCTCCTCCATTGGTATTCAGAGTCGAAGCCACATCCACTTCTCGAACCCTTGAGTCCTGGCCGTGATACTCATACACAATCGGATCTCCTGTGCTACCATTGTCTCTTGCATTGAGAGTGGGACTTACATCGGTCTTCCCATTAGGATTAGTCGGATCGAATATCTCGGGTTCTGTCACAATCGGATCTCCCGATGTATAGGGTGTGCTTGCATTGAGTGTGGGGCTTATGTTCTTGGGATTTTCACGAGGCGACTTCGAGTCGAAAATCTTACTCTCAACTGCGAGAGGGGTGAAGTCACTAACTCCAGCCGCATTACGCCCACTCGCCAGAGTGTTGGACGTTTCGCCATCTCCTCCTCCTCTTGCATCGAATACCTTGCTTTCGGCTATGATCTGCCTTTCTATTCCTGCTCTCTCTCCTGTTCCCTTGTAGTAGCTTGCATCCAAAGTGGGAGCCGGATCATGCAATGGCTCAACAACTGCCATGAAATTGTCCTTGTCAGGCATGAACTGTTGCATACTCCTGGTCGTTAGAGTTCCAGTCTTGTCCTCGCCATCCCAATTCTGTGCGATGAATGTCTGGTTGTTGGAACCCTTCTCTGCTTTGACCGGCCCTGCTACTTCTGTTTCCCTGACCTCTGATCGTTGATTCTGCTCGAAGGCGATTGGCTCTCTGATTATCTGAGTAGTTCGCGTATCACCCAGGTCGAATGTGTTGAGCGTGTTAGTCACATCATCCTTCACCCATGTTTCACAATCGGTCTTGGATTGCGCTCTGCGTGACTTGCGAAATATCCCTAACTCATTTGGCGGGACATCTTCAGGAGGGGGCGTTTCAGGAATAAGGTGTCCTGACGAAGCGTGTTGAACTGAGAGTTTGCCACCGCCACAGTCAGTATCTATCGTTCCTGTGATCTTAGGGATTACTCTTCTTCCTGGTTCGCTTTCTCCAGTAGTGCTTGTTCCAATGTATTCGGTAATTGCTTTCCCCTGCGCCTTGCTCTCCTTAGAATGCCCCTGCAAGCTTTCTCGCTCAAATAATACCGAGGCGGCACTTCGCCAATCTCCTCCAATATGTCCGACAACGAAGACTCTACGTCTTCGCTGCGGGACTCCGAAGTATTGAGAGTCCAAAACTCGGTAGGCGAACCCATACCCGATTTCTGCCACTTGTCCGAGGAAGATACCAAAATCCCTTCCTCCGTCAGATGACAAGAGACCTGGGACATTTTCAAAGAGGAACCACGTTGGTTGAATTTCCTTAACAGCTCGGAGGAACTCAAGGGCCAAGTTGCCACGAGGGTCATCCATTCCGAGTCGTTTTCCTGCAACCGAGAAGGATTGACAGGGGCTTCCTCCGACAACGAGATCTGCTTTTCCTCTGAACTCACTCCAATCAACCTCCTCTACATTTCCCATGTTCGGCACATCGGGAAAGTGATGTGCCAATACGGCTGAGGGAAACTTATCAATGTCTGCGAAAGCAACGGGATCCCAGCCCATTGAATGCCAGGCTTCTGATGCCGCTTCGATACCGCTAAACAGGCTGACATATCTCATCCACTCTCAACCTCCTCAGAGGGGCTTCTCCTTTTGAACACTCTGGATTCGGGAGGCATCAATGACTTCTCATATCGAGGACAGAATCCCTTGAGGGCGCACCAGGGTTCACAGATGTAATTGAGTGAATCACGAGGGAGCATGGGGAATTGAAGGCCATCCATGTCTCCTCTGTAATTCCTATGGTATAGGAGGAGATCGCTGATGGAGTTATACATTAGTCCCATCTCTTTGACTCTGATTGCCTCTTTGCCTCTGAACACTCCATCCCCCCCTGTGTGATCCCATCCCCAATATGCAATCTCTGCATCGTTGAAGTTTGCCTTGCCAACTACATTCCCCTTTCGATCATACAATCTATTGTCGCAATTCTTCATGAGGAATACATAGTATGCCAATTCCCTCCTCATGTGTTCCCACTTCTTCTTCTTATGCTCTTTGAAAACCCCCGTCTTCAGCTCATGGATATGATACTCTCCATTCTCATTGATGAATAGTCGATCAATCATCCCCGTGATGTGAATCAATTGGTCTTCATACTCAACCACTCCATGAAGAGTCAGCTCGTTGCCAACAGGCAGAAAGTAATCCAAGTTGCATTCCAATGCTCGCTCTGCCTCAATCCATAGATATTTTTTGATGTGTTCTTCTTCTCCTAACTTATACTGATCCAGATTAGGAATCAATTCCAAGAAGTAGTCATACAATGACTCGGCATCAAAATAAATTTCGACAAGTCCTCTTACGGAGTCTAAATCCACGTCATGATAGAATTGCTCAATGGCATCGTGGACATTGGTTCCTCGAATCATGTTGTCATTCTCGGGTTCCTTCACACCGAGGACATACTTGATGAAGCCCTGTTGAGCACAGAAGTCATACGCACCTACGGATGACTTAGTGAACTTAGGGAGGTGCTTCTCCGGTTGTCCTGGATGCCACCCATAGGAGGACACGAAGTCCTCATACCCCTCTACAGGGATGGGGTAGGCATTACGAGGGAATCTCACTTCTAAGGTCACGACAATCACTCATCGCTCGCACCCTTCTGTGACTGGTCTGTCTCGAATACCCCGTCCTTTAGGCTAGGCCACCCATACCATGTGGAACCACCTCTCTCCTCGGGTGCTCTCTCAAAGATGGTGTGCCGTCCAGGCATCTCAAGGGATGTTCGATTCTTAGTCAGAACGGCAAAGGACTTCTCGGCTCCGGTGAGCCTACCAATGTCGTCCCTCTCCTGGTCGATATAGAGGATTACTATCTGTTGCAGATCACCATCGCTGTCCTTCAACCACCCAGGAACCTCTTTGCCCTCGATGACATTTCCATCGCCGTCATAGACCGGCTTCATGTGGGAAACCGCATACACATGGACTCCCTTTGACATCAATGATTGCCACACTAAGGTAGCAGCTCGATAGCGAGTCTTACGAACGCCCCAACTGAATCTTGATACTCTCTTAGTGGCTACGCCAACGGCATCATTCCCAAGTCCCAAGTCATAGATCTTCATGACGTTCTCACAAACATCCTTGAATTTGTCTGCACCATCGAATAGTAGTGTCTTGAGATATGGCTTTGGCATCTTCCCATGCTTCTTGTAATGGGCTAATTGGGCATCCACTTGCTCATTAGCCATCTTGAGGAGTTTCATTGTCCTCTCATATGTGGCTAAGTAGTCAATCTGATCTTGAATCTCAACATCGGTATTCATCACAATCGGGTCGAAGATGATTATGTTCTTCTTTCCTCTATGATGTGCGTGTTTGGAAGTCTTTCCGCCCCTGTCGTAGTCAATGTGCCAAACCTCTGCCCCTTCTGCCAATTCCTCATCAGACAGAGAGTCAAGGATTAATCCACTCTTCCCCGAGCCTGGTGGGCCAGCGAGTCCACACAGAACATAATTCTCCAAGTTATCTAGGAAGTCATGACCTTCTCTCTCTGCATCCAATTCTGCCCATAGTGGGTTGTTGCTTCTCGTTGCTTCAACGATTTGCTTGAGGGGAGTCTTAGGGACTGTATGATTCACAGGTTCCTCAACAGTAGTCTTTGCCCAGGGGAGTGATGAAGCAGGTTCGGCTTCTTCTGCCTTCTCTTCTTCACCGAACATTCGGTTGTCTATCTCTTCGAGTGACATTCCCTCTGTATCAAAATCCGGTTCTTCGATCTTCTCGTTCCACACGTTCTTCTTGACCGGAGCAGGGGCTGGCTTGGGAGCTGCCCCATCTGACTCTCCGGTTGTGGTGTCCTTCTTGGTGAACCATCCAAATCCTGAATCATCTGACATTACTGATTCCCCCTTATCTGATCGGCAACCGTTAGTAGTGCGGCTACGACATGGAGATTTGAATAATCAATCTGTAAGTGTCCGAACAAAGCCATCATACTGTGGCCTTGTAGTTGTTCGGCATCACCATCTCTTCTGAGCCATGCAATATAGTCTAGGAATGTGCTTGCTATCTCCTCTTGCATTCTCAGTCACTCCTGAATCCGCCAAGCGAACCCAGGTCGTTCGTGTCGTCAGGAACGGCGGCGGCAATCCGACTCCTGTTTGGTATAGCATAGATGTTCAGAACATCGGCATCGAGCATCTGCTCTCCTGTGGTGTTGTTCTCCCATGTTCGCGTCTTGATCACGGCGAAGACTTGGGTTCCGGCGGTGTAATCGAGCCACTCTTCATCCCTCTTGACCTGGAAGGCATGGAAGTCCTCAATGAGCCTCCTTGAGACTGACAGATAGATAGCGGCAGAAGCATCCTCACGGCGTATAGCCTGGCTGAAAACGGACATACGGTGTTGCCCCCCACCTTCGGCGGAAAGCCCGTAAATCTTGTCTTCTCGACCTGCGTGATCCATGTAGTCCACCGTCCCTCTGATGGTGAATGTCGGCCCAACGAAACGTCCTGAATTGAGCTGAGTCTTGTTGTCATCATGATAGTCATGAACATCTCCCAAGTCTGGAACGAAGTTTCCGAATTGGACGAGTATCTGTGCAGGGTCGAAGATCTCCCCTGCCGCTTCTCTCATATCCTCGGGCAACCATCCAAGACCATAGGCTGGACTGATGTTGTTTGCCTTTAGGATAGGCGTAGTCTTGTCGAACCAAGATACGTCCTCCTCTGCCTGGAAAGAGATAGGCTCGTTAAGCCTGAGATCAACGTGTGCGGCATCAAACGAGCATTCTAGTATGATTGGGCTTCCGAAACCCTTTGCCTTGAAATCTGCCTCAGAGGCTACGATGCACAACCACTCTTGCTTGTATGAGTAAGCGGGCTTCGGGCCTCTTGGGCCACCGAGAAGTGCAATGCAGTATTTCTCACCAGGAACGGAAATCGCCCAGGGTGGAATATCAGTTTCCGGCGTATCTGCATCGAAGTGAACCTCGCTATCCTGAGCATCCCAAACGCGCCATGCACCCTCGTGGTATGCACCTCTGCCGATAGGGACTACTCTGTCGTCAGAGTATGGCTGAATGCCATTCTTTAGAACGTAGTCAATCCCTTGATACTTCAACTGTTCAATAGCCTTCTCTCTCTGTCGGCCCATTAGGTCAGTCCGACCATTGTTGCCGATTATCACACCGACATACTTGGTTCCAGAACCTGATCCTGCATTCCTTCGCCTGTATGTGACCTCGAATCCATCAACCAAGTATTCAGAATGCTCGTCATCACTAATCTTTGACAAGTCACCTTCAAACTCTTCAAACTCCTCTGGTCGTTCTTCCTTCCACCACTCGTGAAACTTCTCTATTGTTTCCTGTGGTGTCCATCCCATTATATCTTCAACTCTCTTCAATCCATCTGCCATTCATCATCATCTCCTTTGTTGGGTTCTCTCCGTGCGTGGTGAGGGTTATGAACACTCTCATATTTGTTCAGCATCTCAAGGACTTTGACTACATCCTCATGTGTGCGTGGTTGTTCAATGATGCCGTTGAGATCCCTAACCGCTTGGAGTCCCTGGCTTGTGGATGACAGGTCATCCAGGCCGTTGATTATGTTGAGGATCCTGGTTATCTCCTCGGTGTCGGAGTATGTCAGGCGGACGGTTAGACCATGTGATTCAAGTGCTCTTTGAATCCCAGGCTTGATTATTGTGAACCACAGCTCGGGCCTTATTTGATAGCCGCATTTCCTCTCCGTTGTTCTGACGCATTTGATGCCGCCTCGGATGAGTGAAGCGAGGATGACAACATCACGATCATCCTGGTTGAGAATCCCCGACATATCCTATTTCCTCCACTCCCATTGTATCTGCTAATCCTGCAGAGCTATCAATGCCTACGATGTTGCCATTCAAGTATGCTCCAATCTCTCCCCATCCTGATGTAAGGATGTTCACTTTGACAAACAAGGGGGTTTCGATTCTGATTGCTTCTCCTGGTAGCCATTTCCACTCGGCACAATATCTCTTGAAATCCTGATCAGTTAAATCACCACTCGTCATTTCAGTTATGGGGAAGTAATCGAATCCATCTCGAACGCCTAGTTTCCACAACACATACAGGTTCGGCCCTTGAGCTAGATTCTGGAAGACCCGACCAGATAGAACCCTCATTATGCGATGCTTCGATACGGGATTCAATAGCGCGACTTCTTCAATTGTATTCTCGTATGTCAGAATCCCTCGGGCATTACGCAATAGGAATGGATGGCCTGTTTCTTGATATTTCTCGCTATGATATGGCCGATCCAGAGCAATCATTGGTTTCGTAGCCCATTCGGGAATACCCTCAAATCTCTCCCTACGCTTTGCGAATGTCATTTGTGGATCAGAAGGGTCTAACCAATCAATCAACAAAAGAGGATTATCGCGCATTTCTGCATAGTCACAGAGATAGATACCTGGTTCAAGTCCAATGGCATCTGCCCACTTCTCTATCCAGTCATCATCATCAGGCAATTCATACCCCGATGCCGTGAAACCAATAGTTTCGTTTCCCCTGTGGATAGTGACCCATGCGCCCTCTACGGTTTCCAGAAGGCATTTGGTGAACGCAACCGTGCTAACGGACTCAACGAGCGTAGGTGTTGGGATGACAAGTGGCGAACCAACAAGGGGTCTTACTGCGGTATAATCGAATGAATGCAATGACAAATCATTCACAGTATTACCTAAGCCCAGGAGATTAGCCGATGTTCTGATATGGTGGAATGGCTGATCATATGCCAATGCAAGAGCACCAATCACTTCCCTCCTCCTGATAGGGGCGGAACGAACGCTCAGGCGCATGAACAATGGATGAAGATCACGTTTGTTGATTCTATCAAACAGGGGTCTGATGAGCCATGCTCGAACCTCATTGTCATCACTAGCTAGTATCTTGGAGATTCTATCGACCACGCTCTTTGCATTACCTGTTGTCGTTTCTGTTTCCGATAGTTGGACAAGATGGGCAATAGGGTCAGGGTTCGGTTCAATCTCACTTGGATATGCATTAGTAAGCAAGTAATATATCTCCCTGAAATCCTCATCACTTAGCCGATTGCCATTGAGGCTTCGAGGATAGAAGTATGCTATGACTGTCCAGGGGTCAGTCATAGAGGCTCGCAGATTGTTCGCTACTATCTCTGCCCTATTCCTCAACTTGTATGCAGCCATGACTCGCCAGGATTCTGCAAGAGAACGATACGAGAGCATCTTTCACCCCTCCTCTTTTGCAATCTGCGGATGTGGCTTAATGTCCCAAAAGGCAGATTGAACCCAATGAATCTCACAGAGATGGTAGTGCTTATGCCATGCCACTGGAGGCTCTAGGCAAGAGTGGATGTGACACATCCCCTTCATGTCACTCTTCCTCAGTCCAATTGCTCGTCACGTCATCATACAGCTCTTGGTCTTGGAGTATCTCCATAATTGCATCTTTGCCCTTGTAGGTCATGAACCATCGCTTGCGAGATGATGTAGTCATGGCTCTGACTCTTCGCCCATCTAGTAGATCTCCCGAGATGTTCTGCAAGAGTGAGATGGAAACCTTGTTCCCTGTCGCATTTGATATGATGTAGCAGCAATCGAATGCCAATGTGACATAGGAGCGATTGGCAAAAAGCCTAGCATGGTTCCACAGATCGAATGCCAAATTGGCAATGACTACATGATCCTCAACTGATTTCTCACAAATGTCAAGTATCAACTTGTGATGATATTCCAGAAATTCATCAAGAGTTTCAAACTTCATTCAACATCATCCTCCATCTCAATCAATGGCTCTGGTATCTCGGTGTCCCAGGCATTCTCATCCTCTATGATCTCAGAGAGGGAATCACGGAGAGTCCTCGCTTCATTCCTAGTCAAGAAGAACCCGATGCGCGTATATCCCGTATGTCCCGTCTTCGATGGGACTACTCTGAACATCCTGAGATTCAAGACTCGGGATTTGAATGCGTTTGACGTGACTACATGGAGCTGCTCACCCATGTGACAAGTCGTTTCAATCTCTTCATGCACCGTATTGTTGTAATTGTGTTGCGCCATAATACCACTCTCTACTTCGTTGCCTTGTTAAAACACTCTTCTCTATCACATACATTATGCCCATCTACACACCCTGTCGCTTTATCCCTGCAAAACGAACAGAGCATACTCATTCCTCAGAATCATCACTCTTTAGGATCAGGTCTTCTGAATTGATTATCTCGACTGATTGCAATAGCGCATGAACGAGAGCCTTTCGAGTCTGTGAATCTCTCTTCTTCTTGGCTTTCCAGGCTTTGTATTCCTGCCTGTGAGAGTCGATTGGGCTATTCTTCTTACTAGCCATACTCAACCCCCTGATGCTTGGTCTGAAATGATTGATGAGTTTCCATCCATCTTTGTAATCCTCGCTATACTCAATCGTCCACTTTTTTCCGTCAATTATCAATTCCTCAATTTTTATCTCCATCTTCATTCCTCCTCTGTTCTATCCCATAGAGCTGCTGTTGATCTGTTCCGAATCCCTGCCCAGCATTGAGTTAATTGCATCGTGCCTAACCTCGGCCTCGCCATCTCTCCCAGGATTCGATTTGTCCTCTGTTGTTCTTCGAGAATCTTTCTCAATAACTCCTCAAATTCCTTTAGCATAATCACTCCTCCTCTTCTTTCTGCGCTTTCAGAGTCGCGCCTCTGTCATCAATGACGACATGGAGATCGTGCCAATCCTTCGTGAATCCCTTCTTGCCGCATACCGGACATTCGCCATCCGTCAGCTTGTAGTATGTCTGCTCAACGGCGATTGGCTCCACTCTTGCTATCGCACCGCACTTCTTGTTGCATACTGCTACATCTCCAATCCTATCCTCTGGAACGGTAAATTCGCCATCAAAGGTGAATGCTCTTTCGACCTTCATCTCCATCTCCCATCCAATTTCCCTAGCTAGTGTGGCAAGGTAATCGTGATGATCGAAGAGGCTTCTCTCATCCCCTGGTGTGGCTCTATCAATGTGAATCTCCGTCAGAGTCATCTCCTTGAGATCGGTTCGCACATACGTCCCTACTCCTTCGAGAGTCCAGACTCCTCCTATTCGGAGGCTATTCCATAAGCGCAAGCACCATTCGACTTCATCCTGGAAGGTCATTCTACCCACTCCCATTTCCTGCATTGGGGGCATCGCCTGATCGGCCTCTTCTCCTTAGTGATAATGTCATATCTCTCATCTCCTTCTTTCATCCTCGCACCACATGGTTCACACCATTCGACTTCTTCTTCACTCACGTTTCCCACTCCAGGTCATTGTCAGACATGGTTGCTATTTCACGAAGGTATCTCCTCACACGGAACCTCGCTCCTCGCTTCTTCTCCTTCTCGTAGTATGCAATCCATCCTTCTGCGGTCTTCAATCTCGAATCAACAATGTCCAGCCTCTCAGCTTTCTCAACACCGGCCAACGCAGTAAATTGCTCTGAACCAAGCAACCCACCTCTTTCTGATCTAATCTCGGCTATCGTTTCTAACCAGGGCTTACTGAGCATCCTGTATCTCCTCTCACGGGCATAAGCATCTCTTCTATGGTCTGCCATCGTCCATAGCGTAGTGCGTTATCGTTATGAACACATTACCTCAGAAGTCCTCGAACGGTTCCTTTTCCTCATCTTCAGCCGCACACCACCATGCCCAATCAAGTCCCTCGGGAATGAATTGTAAGACCTGGGGGTCTTCTTCACCGATATGCCACACTCTGTATGTCGAACCATCATCCACTTCAAATGACATAGGGAATGCAGGTTGCATACGACCCTCGGACAAGAACAACGACTCCATGAGCTGCTCATCGCCTCGTGGAATCGTGATCTTCAAGACAGTCATACGCTCGCCTTCTTGGTTAGGATTTTGTATGCTTCTTTAGCAGGTGCATCTATGATGATGGGATCCTGGTCGTTCTCCTCTGCATGAATCACCCATCGGGTAGTCCTCATGCCATTGATCATGAATGACGGCCTCATCAGCAACGAGAACGGGGGTTTGCCTATGGCATGACCTGCGCCCGCCCATACTAACTTTGCTCGCTTTGGCTTTGGTCTGGATGTCCATGTCTTCTCTGTTGGCCCAGGCACACTACTCACTCCTTCAAGTCCTCACACGGAAGTCCTCTCAGTTGCAGTATCATCCTCTTGATTTGCAAACGAGCCTCATCGACTTTACCGTCTTCTAGCCTAGCATCCAATACATTGAGCATCCCGACTAATGCCTCCATGTTCAATGAAATTCTTTCTAGTGGATTCGGTTGCACACCGAACCTCTTCCACCAATGATCACTCATCAGAATCCCTCCAAAGCCCTTCTTCTCCAGGCGTTGCGTTGTCTAATGTCTAATCCTCTAAGGTCATAGGTGGACGAGCCATAGCGATTCTTGACGACATACGGAAGCGCACCGCCCTTCAGCTTCTTGTGCTTGATCACGGTGATTCCTGTCTCATCGTTGCGCCACTTGTATCGGCGGTTCGACTTGGTTAGGTAAGTCTCGTCAGTCATTATATCGCCCTCTTTTGATCACCCTGGAAGTAGCAGGTTATGCACCTCAATGGATCTTCGGATTGGATTAGGTTCTCCCCTATGGTTTGGTCACAACCTATGCATATGATTGGCCTGGGACTCATTCTCCTAACACCTCATATCCATTTAACTTCAAACAATCACCACAACACACAATCGCATCGGGGTGACAGTCATGTCCTTCTATTGTCCTCATGCAATCACCCCAGGAAGGAAGTATCGGCAAGACCTGCGCTCGCCCTCCTTGCATACCTCACCCGTTGTAATCATGCTTTCCAGGATGGGCCTCCATGCCTCTTCATCAAGGTATATCGCCTTCTTGAGATAGCCGATGGTGCGCTTCTCATCACCCAGGGCTTCTTTGACGGTGGCAGCTACCTGCTCCCGCCTTGAGATCAAGGTGGAAGTGGCATTGACTACAGATGCCACCTCCGTTTCCCCCGAGGCTACAGGTGGTGAAACCGAGACAGAAGGGGATGCTTCTCTTGTAGTCACCTCGGTATTACTTGGGGAATCTGCAAAGACGGTGTTGTAATCCGTCTGTGGGACTGGATGAGTGTTCTTCTGCTCCTCCTCCGTTGGTTGAGCTGTTGGACACTCGACTGATAGATTCAGAACGGGAGTCCCTCGGCTCTTGGACTTGAATTGCCTCTTGAGTGAGTTGAGAAATAGCGCAACCTCATCGGCATTGCGAACCTCTGGAAGTTTCGATTGATTGATCTTCAACCTGCCTTCATCAGTTTCCTCTATCCCTCTGTCGATGTAGGCATTGATTCTATCCTTCACAGTAGTCATAGCGTATTCTGTATCGCCACCGAATACTGAGATTAACTCTTGGAATAATACTCCTGCAATCTTCTGCCAGGGTATAGTAGCAGTAGTCACCTTGTCGGATAGACCAACAGGGATTGACACCATTGGGAGATCAGGGTCGTCTGCCTTGATGGTGAAAACTCCACCACCCATCTCAATCTTGATTTCGGCATCGCCCGTCTTCAAGGGTTGTTTGCCTCTCGCTTGACGCTCTGCTTTGTTCAAGTATAGCCCATGTTCGTCTTGAAAGCCATCAATCCCAATCTCTGCAAATGCCTTCAAGGCATAGAACATTACCATTGGGTCGGTATTCAGTTTTGCTTCTTCAAATTCTTTTGTCATATTTTTCTTCGTCATCGGTATCACCACTTCCCCGCTTGGGGGATTAGTGAGGGGCGGTAGGGGTTATTAAACCAATCGTTCTAATTTCCTTCTCTGTTGAGCTTTCCACTTCAAGTAGCACTTACCACACATGGGATTACGATCTGACCTGCCACCCATTGTATTGGTGGCGTTAATTTCTGTTCTGCATTTAGAGCATATGATGGGCATGACTCCGAATGATGGTTCCTATTGATAAGTTGTTTGGGAGGAGGGGTATGTAAGGGGAAAGAAAACCCTTGAGTCGCCCCTCCCCCCGCGACAATTGCTATTGCCCAGCATCCTCCGCCGCACGGGGTAATATCGACTCAAACCCGTCTTGTGAGATAGGGTTATTGAACACTCTCTCTGTTGATTGATTTAGAGCTGCCTTTTTGGCCCTTCTGATCAAACGGCAACACGTTCCGCATCGGTGTATCTCCTTCTTTGCACTCGACTGAATCTTTCGATTGCATCCTGGTTCGATACAGATTCGTCTGAGATGTGTTTTGTATTGAGGAGGCATCACTTCACCTCGTAGTCCAGGTAGTCGTCTGCGAGTTTGTATATCTGCAAACTGTGCATCCCCATGACTCTTCGAGTTTCACCGACTAACTTGAAGCGAGGATCTTTAGCCAACACATTTGAGATTCGATTCATGGATTCTCCCCAATAGGTATTCTCTTTCAGATGCTCATAAATATCCGCAGTATCGGCCTCACCGACTTCTAGCAAATGCTTGATGATTGCCTTTCTCAAGCGTTTGGTTCTACCTGCGAATATCTTAGTGGGCATCCTAACCCATCCCAGGTGGTAGTTGCATCCCATCCCCAGGTTTCATTGAAATCACATCGTCAATTCGCAAGATTAGAGTCGATGCTTCCACCGCACTGGATATTGCGGTTCTGATTAGTTTTCTCGGTTCAATGACTTTCAAATCCTTCATGTTCTCAATCTCACCATCAATTGATACTCCATCATGAACATCTGCGCCTTTGAGGGAAAGAAGCGTATCGACAGGATCGGCCCCTGAGTTTTCTGCCAATGTCCAGGGGATTGATTCGAGAGCAGAGGCAAAGGACTCAACTGCCATAGCCTGTCGTCCTGGTGCCTCATGTGATCTTTCTCGTAGCACTCTAGCTAGGTGTGCGTAAGCAGATCCTCCGCCACTAACCATTATTCGGCTTGAATCAGATAATGCGACTACTCCGATTACATCATCAAAGGCTCTTTCTAACTCATCAGTAGTGTGCATTGTAGCCCCTCTTAGGATAGCCGTGACGCTAGTAGCATCCTCGTTGGTGACACATATGCAGATATGTTCGCCAAACTTCTCTTCTGTTATCCAAGATGCATCGCCCAAGTCTGTTGATCTCAACTCTTTCAACTCACTAACCAATCTTGCACCCGTGATTCGGCGTAGTGCCTCCATGTCTGAGTTTTTGACACGTTTTACGGCTAGTATGTTAGCCTGGGCCAAGTAATGAGCTGCTAGTGGGTCAATGTCCTTCTGACAGAAAACTGCATGGGTTCCATTCTTTGCTATCTCATGACACATGGCCTGGATGACTTCTTCTTCTCTCACAAGGAATGCTTCGAGAACCTTCGGATCGCTGATATTCAACTTACTTTCAATCTTGGTTTCCTTTGGTTCCAATCCCGTTTTGAGGAGGAGGACTCTCGCATCAGTCAAACTAGCGGGCATCTCTGAATGTATTCGCTCTTTCTCCACAACCAATCCTGGGAGTAATTCGCTCTGATCGTAAGTGCCACCCTCGAATGTTGATACCTTGATGTTATCTAGGTTCACTCCGTCCTTATCCCTAACTGCATCCATCGCTCTAACGGATATATCGGATAGGATGTCGATTGCAGACTCGGCACTCTTTCCAGTTATGGAAGTGCGAGCCGCATCTTTCAACTCATCATCACTCAATTCCCATCCCATTTCATCTAGGGTTTCATTGACAATTGAAAGAGCAAAGTGATAGCCCTTCACAATGATAGCGGGATGGACTTGCTTGGTAATCAACTCGCTCGCTTGTTCAAGCAAAGATCCAGATATTACGGCGGCAGAAGTAGTCCCATCATGACACAGAGAATCTTGAGTCTTGGAGATTTCAATAATGATCTTAGCCGCAGGATGCTCGGCATGAAGCAGCTCTAGGATTGTCACACCATCATTGGTGATAGTGACTTCACCACCACCGCCGACCAGGAGTTTGTCAAAACCAAGTGGCCCGAGTGTGGAACGGACAGATTCAGCCACAGCTCTTGCGGCGAGTATGTTGTTATCCTGGGCGTTTCTTCCACTCCTATTCTTTGCCCCTTCTTGCAGTATATAGATAGGTTCTCCATTCGGCCCCTGTGCCATCATGGTTCGAGCAAACCCCTGGTTCGCCTTTAATCATTCTCAACATTGACAGGCTTAACAGTCAGATTATTCTTCTTCTTCTGCTAACTCGGTCAGGTCATTGCCTCTCATGTAGCCATCGGCTGGTGGTGGCTTTCTGAATCGCTCTCTCAGATCTTTATCTTTTATCTTCTTAGGGTCAAAGTTTGGGTTTGTTCTCATTGTTCCATTCCTCCATCAAGGCCATTGTCCGGCATCGCTCATCATCTCAATCATTCCCTTCCATGCCTGATACATAGTCAAGGCAATGAAAATGCAGATTGCGAAACAAGCCGAACCGATCAGGACTTCGAGCATTCAATCACCTCATCTGCAAATGTAAGATGATAATAGCATAACCTAGTAGTGGGATTAGCCCAGGCCGAGCATCCCTCATGCTTGCACATCTCATACATAGTATCTAGCTCCCTGGTTGTAATCAATTGTCCAATCAATGGTCGTAGTGAACAGCGGCATAGACTTCATTCTTCTTCGGACGTGGGCGAATCGCTATGAACACTCTCCACCAATGATACTCCTGGGATGGATAAAACAGATTCAACCCAACTCGGCAACTTCATCGCTCGGCCTTAGTGATGAATCTATAACAACATTGTCCAACAGGCAACTTGATCTTAGCCTCAACCAATACCTTTCCCACACCATTAGCATGAGTTTCAACGAATGTCTTTGCATGAGCAAAGCCGATACCGTTGATCTCATTACCACATAGAGCACACAAATCATACTTCATTTTCTATCTCCTCCTTGCTTGCTAAATTCCCATTCACATATAAACTTCCAATCAATTTGTATTACAAATGCATTCGTGAGAATCTATCAGTCGAAACACTCACCCCTCTGGTTCAAACCAACAAATCTCGTTAATGCACTCCATAGAAGAAGACAAGGTGATAACTATGATGAAGACACGATATGATTGCTTGAGATGCGGTGGCATAACCTACTCGTATAGGGTATGCTCCTATTGTCGGAGAAAGATGGCTCTAGCCGATTATCAGAAGTTGATTACAACGGCTCCAAAGAAGAAAAGGGGGGTGAAGAAACTGAGAAACTGTGATGTTTGTGAGGCTCGAAAGGCTCGCAAGCAGAAAGCAAGAGGCTTTGCGCTATCGACCATCAAGGCAACAATCGCCTCCTCCTTTCAGCTTGCTCTGTCAATCGTTGTTCTCTACTATCTAATTCAAGAGGGGGTGATACTCTGACTGATGACGATGAGGAAGAATAAGGATGAGGGTCATGCCCCCTTCTCCCTGTAATCAGGATGGGTCTGTGGCAGCTTGTGCAACCTTCGCTCCCCCATGTTCTGGAGATACTTGCATATGTTCTCCGCACCCTTCTTGAATCTCTTTGCCGCTACCGCATCTCCTTCGGGGATCATCTGTGACATGAGATCATCCAGGAATATCCGGCGACCAATGTATTCCAACATCTCATACTCTACATGGGCTACGCTTCTCGCTCTTGATGCCATTAGATCACCTCGTATTTTTAGTCGAAAATCCAATAAAATGCTACCCAAAAGAGGAACCAGAAGATTAGACTCTCAAGAGCATTCACTCTTCTCCATCTCCTTCAATCTGCATCATGTTCCTAGTAATCTCATCCGCCATGTTCTGATGACCCACGATGAAGTCCCATCGAGCGAACACCTTTGCCACTATGGATGTCGGCCCCGTGACCGTGCGAGCTGTGAGAGGGTGAGTCATCGTAGTGATGGTATCTGCAATCGGCATTACGAGCATCGTCCCATCTGTCAGTATCACTCGTTCCAGGTATTCCACTTGCTTTCCTTCGTCTTCTTCTGTTGGTGTGTATGTTTTTGTCATCATATCCCTCCCTCTGTCACCACTTGGATGTTCTGCACCCTCGCCCTGGTTGCGGCCACATATAGTATGCAGACCTCCTCCTGGGCAGTTTGTGGTGATTTGTGCATCATGTGATCCAGGAGGAATATGTTTCTCGACTCCTCATCCATAGTGAGTGATCGAAGGAGATAGATGTAGTCTGCCTCGGCCCCTTTGTATCTGTGAACAGATGTTAGATGAACAGGGTTATCCGAGCTGCCGAACAACTCATTCTTCACCCACTTGTTGAAACGAGATATAGAATATTCAGAGGGATTTGTCTTCGCATAAAGTGCGACAAGAGAATCGGCTAAGTCAATGTCATCCTTCTCTTTGACAAACCTGTCTTCCATCTCTGCAACCTTCTTATCTCCTCCTGCTCTCTCGATTGCTTGCTCCTGGCACCATAGTTTCAACATTCTAAAACGAGATGCGAATGATGATCGAATGGCTCCGCTACCAAATGAAATCCCCTTCTTCTCATGCTTGTTTTTAGGAGACTTGTATTCATTCTTCAACACCCATTTGATGGAGTCTAGTATCTCTGTAGAATCTGGTGTGGAGATGGGAATGCCTTGCTTCACCAATTCGATAGCCACCATTCCCAATGGGCCATTCAATCGTGATACGATGGCTTGAGTCGCATCGGGGTTATCTGCTCGCACCTCTGCCACTCTCAAAGCCAAATCACTCTCTGAGATTGTGATCTCATCTTCGCCTTCGGGCCAATTGGATGCGGAGCGAGGAGCCTGATGATCCTGGAAGGGCGGGAAATCATATCCAGGCCACGCCTCCTGTGCCATCCTTGTCGCCTCGTGGGTTATCCTCCTCGCACTCTCTGCAACGGCATAGGAACCACGCCATGAGTATGTCATCGGGTATGCTATGCACTTGGATGCAAGGGCATTCTCCTTGACCGCCTCTCTATCAGCTCCGGCCCATCCCATGATGCCCTGTCGGATGTCACCCACTAGCACTACTGTTTCTGACCCATCATCAACCAGGAGGCTACGGATAAGGTCGCCTTTAGTGACTGACAAATCTTGAATCTCATCTATGAATGCAATCTGATACTTGTTTAGGCTTAGGCCAAGAGCCGATGGCAACCATATCTGATCTGAGAATGACATGGTGCAAGTATCATTGTTAGTTTGCCTCCCATCCCCACTACCCCACCGATGCCTCCTGGGGGGCCACAATAACTGTGTTTTGTTCGCCCAATGATTCCTGTCCGATCCGAGCCTTCTCAATGGGTAAAGCCCTGTATCGTATCTTGCGTCTTGCATGAATCCCGTTCCCTTGTGGAAGGATGGCCGAGGGACTACTGCATTGTCCATGTCCTTCGGCGTTAC
>Ga0181405_1000114_pt1 | contig 26353 bp, 30 predicted proteins | sample 28SPOviralmetaG_FD_130134 | JGI IMG/M metagenome (GOLD analysis project Ga0181405, IMG submission 130134) | Marine viral communities from the oligotrophic San Pedro Time Series (SPOT) site, San Pedro Channel, CA, USA - 28 SPOT_SRF_2011-11-29 | ecosystem: Environmental > Aquatic > Marine > Strait...
ACAGACCTTATCGAATAACTTATGAGGAAGTTAGTAATGATACAAGACCTATACAAACGAAAAAGGTCCTTGGAGTTGAAGTGGGAACAGGAGCATCTATCTAACGGTAGATATACTCTTGAGATGGTCAGAATTGATGACAAAGTTAAGCAAATCATCACTGATATTAAGCTTGAAGAAGCTGAAATTGCCCACAGGCAAAACACTGCAGAAGGTGTTGCTCCACAAGTTTCTGTAGCTACTTAATAAAAAAGCTACATCGTTGGATAAATCCACTCCACACTACAGGCTCTCTTGCGCTCTACTCAAAACTGTTGTATAAAAAGCACACTAAGATTATTAAGACATAAATTGGTTATTCTTTTCTTAGGAAGAATAACTGGCGCTAGGAGGCGCTGATTATATGACAACACACTTTAAAAATGGAGTCACTAACGTAGTAGGAAAAGACGGAGGTTCTTCTATATTTAGCGGAATTAAACAACCTATTATTACAGGTGGATACGAACAAGAACAAGCGTACCAAAACGACTGGCAACTTTTCAACGATGAAGATTGGACAGAAACATCAACAGGTGGATCTGACTTTCAATTAGTTGAATATGCTGGTGGATGGTTAAGACAAGGAGATAATGCTCCTGCCGCTGGTGAAGTTCAAGGTATTGCAGGACCAGGAGTTTGGCAATACAATCAAAACCAAAAATGGTGGTTTGAAACTAGCATTGCAATAACTGACGTAACTGAGCTAAACGCTTGGGTTGGATTTGCAAATAGCGGTTATGCAGACTCAGATACTTTACCAACTGATGGTATTGGATTCTCACACCTACAAGATACAACTTCAATTCAATTCATTTCTAGAAAAAATGGAGCAGGTGTATCTTTTGATATGTTAGACTCAGCAGGCGGATCTACTTTTGCTATGTTGGATTCTACTTTACCTACACAAACAGCTACAACACAACTAAAACCAACTAACTCAGTTAGATTAGGTTTTGTTTATCAACCAGCTGGAAGTGAAGTCGGTGTTACTGCAAATCAATTCAAATTGTACTTAAACGGAAATCCTGTTGGAGTGCAAGCAGCTACAACTGTACCAGATGATGTTCAGCTAGGTCTTAACATTATGGGTGCACACAAAGGAACAGTTGCTAATCATTTAGTATGTGATTACTTCAATACGTTCCAATCTAGAGTTGCTGGAACTGGTGTAAGCGCGTAATACAAATAATTAAAGTGCTCCTTCGGGAGCACTTTTAATAAGGAGAAACATTATGGCAATAGGCGGCGGTGGATCATTTTCAAGTGATCAAACAACGTTACAAAAAGATACTGGTGCTATATCACTGTTAAGAGTAGGTAGAGCTAGAATTACTTCTATTCAAGGTAGAGGCGAAGCAGGTTCTGTTTTACTTTTACACGATAGTGCTACAACAGGTGGTGCAGGTGCAGGTAACTTAGTAGCAACTTTTAAATACGATACTGAAGGTTTAGCAGTTTATGTTCCAGGTTCTGGAATTCTTTGTAAAGATGGAATTTGTGCAACCTTAACACAAACAGGTGGAGCTGACGGAAGCGTTACGTTAACTATTACAGGAGCGTAGTATGTCTAACACTACCTCTGGTTCTTATGTTTTTGATAAGAACCTCGGAATCGATGAAATTATTGAAGATGCGTACGAACGTATCGGTATGCAAGGAGTCTCTGGCTATCAGTTAAAGACAGCCAAGAGATCCTTGAATATTTTATTTTCTGAATGGGGCAATAGAGGCTTGCAATTTTGGGAAGTTAAAAATCAAAACGTAGCTTTGATTGATGGACAAGCTGTATATACTTTTTACCGTTCACCAACAGATGGTTTATCTAGTGGAATTACTACAACGTTATCGGCAGGAATAAATGCTAGTGTAGCAACTATTGGAGTTGCATCTGTTAGTGGAATGCCTACGACAGGCGGAATTATAAAAATTAATAGTGAAGAAATTTCTTACTCAGGAATATCAAGTTTAAATTTAACTGGTTGTGTAAGAGGCCTTAATGGTACTACAGCAGCTATTCATAACTCTGCAGACACCGTAACTCAGTTTCCAAATGGAATGACAGATATTCAAGAAGCTAACTACAGAGTTGCTTCTACAAATGTTGATACACCTATGACAAAAATTAGTAGATCACAGTATCAAGGATTTTCAAATAAAACAGATAAAGGTTTACCAACTCAATATTGGGTTCAAAGATTTATAGATAAAGTTACAATGACTTTATATTTAACTCCTGGTAGTTCTCAGGCAGGTAATTTTATAAATTTTTATTACACAAAAAGAATTGATGATGTAGGTGCTTATACAAATGCAAGTGATGTACCATATAGATTTGTTCCTTGTATGATTGCAGGTTTATCATATTATCTAGCGGTAAAATATGCACCGCAAAGAGTACAGGAATTAAAATTATTATATGAAGATGAATTGTTAAGAGCAGAAGATGAAGACGGTTCTTCTAACTCTACATACATTTCACCTAAAATATATTATCCGGGTATTGGTTAATGACAACTTTTGCGCAAGGTAAATATGCATTAGCAATATCTGATAGATCAGGCATGGCTTTTCCATATAATGAAATGGTTAGAGAATGGAATGGTGCTTTAGTTCACATATCAGAATACGAACCCAAACAACCACAATTAGATCCTAAACCAACAAGTGCAGATCCACAAGCTTTACAAAGAGCAAGACCTGCAAGAACTGAATTTCCTACAGAAGATTTCTTACCAGAAAATCCTTTTGTAACAGCTTCAAACACAACTTTAAAAATTAATTTTCCAAATGGTGGTCTTTTATTAGATGACCAGGTTAGGTTTCGTAACGTTAAATCATCAGTAGGTGGTGTAGCAGTTGCAACATTGCAATTGTCAACAACTTTAAACGGAGCTATTACAGATACAGCTACTACAATTGATCTAACAGATGGCTCAGAGTTTCCAACATCTGGTTTTATAGTTATTGAAAAAGTAAATAGTGAAACTGGAATTTTCGAAAACGAAGTTATTGAGTACACGGGTAGAACTTCAAATCAACTAACGGGTTGTGTAAGAGGGACAAGTGCACCATACAGAGGCGTGTCTCCTGAGTCGACAACAGCAAGATCTCATTCTAATTTAGCAAAAGTTTTTGGGTCTTATAAAGTGGCATCTTTAAATACTACTTCAGTTGAAGGAACAGGCCAGCCACAATTTTCAACTCAATTTGATGGAATAAATGTTACATTAGTTAGTGCTGCTAGCAGCACAGAAACAGGAGGCGGTTTTCAGTGTACAATTGGACCCGTTAATGATAGAGGTTAATTATGTCTGGAATAAGTTATAACGATTTAGTTACAAATATTAGAAACTACACAGAAGTAGATGACACTGTACTAACAACTGCTGTCCTAGAAAATATAATTTTAAATGCACAACAAAAAATTTTTTTAGATGTCCCTATGGACTCTGATAGATTTGCATCACAAGGTACGTTTGTTGCAGATGATAATACTATCAATGTTCCTGCAGGAGCATTTTTTGTAAGAGGTATAGAAGTATTTGAGTCTACAGCTAATACAAATGGAGTTGGTCAATGGTTAGAGAAAAAAGATCAAACATATATCTCAGAGTATATAGGAAAATTAACTGGATCAGAAGGAGATAGAACAGCACAAGACGTGACTGGTTTACCAAGATATTACTCAATGTTTGGTGGAGCAACTGGATTAGGTACAACCACATCTGGAGGTATTTATGTAGCTCCTACACCTGACGCCAATTACTTATTCAATATATATTATAACAAAATGCCGGCTACTTTAGAGTCCAGCAATCAGACTAATTATGTCAGTCAGTATTTCCCACAAGGGCTTTTATATGCTTGTCTTGTAGAAGCATATGGATTTTTAAAAGGTCCAATGGATATGTTGACATTATATGAAAATAAATATAAACAAGAGGTACAGAAGTTTGCAGGAGTGCAACTCGGTAGACGAAGAAGAGATGATTATACTGACGGTACTGTTAGAATTAAAGTCCCTTCCCCGTCGCCTTAATAAGGAGATTAATTATGGCAATAACATCAGCAATATGTTCAAGCTTTAAGCAAGAACTATTACAAGGTAAACACAGTTTAGATACTTCTGGAAACGGAGGTGATAGTTTCAAACTTGCAATGTACACTAGTTCTGCATCTTTGGGAGCTGCTACAACTGCTTATTCAACATCACAAGAAATTTCAGGAAGTGGATACAGTGCTGGTGGAGCAGCGTTGACTAACACTGGAGTAGGCTTAACTAGTACAACTGCATTTACAGATTTTTCTGATATCAGTTTTACAAGTGCTTCATTCACAGCTAACGGTTGTTTAATTTACAACACAACTACGGCTGGCGGATCTGGTACTACAAATGCGGTTTGTGTAATAGCGTTTGGCGGAGATAAAACAGTTTCTTCAGGAACTTTTACTATTCAGTTTCCAACTAACGATTCTAGCTCAGCGATAATTAGATTAACATAAGGAGGAAGTCCTTATGGCTGACCAAACTTATACGGTAACGGTCGCATCCGGTACATTATATATTTCCGGAGGAACAGGAAATGTTTTTTATCTTGATGGCGTTCGTAACATGGATGTTAAGTGGGTCAAAGGCGGCACACTTCGTTTCGATCAAAGCGATGCTTCAAACAATATGCACCCTTTGCTGTTTACAAACAGCACAAGTGATCCTGGTAATAATATTATTACATCTGGGGTTACATATTATTTAGATGGGGCCAGCAATCAATCTGATTACACCAACTTATCTAATTTTAATTCTGCTACTGTTAGGTATATAGAAATTGCTCCTGCTACAGAAATAGATTTTCATTATTATTGTTATATTCATGGCATCGGAATGGGTGGTGCAATGGATATCACACAGAACACGTATGGTGCAGGCAGTTGGAGCACTAACAATTGGGGTGCACAAAATAGTACAACAGAAGTTTTAAGTGGTATAAGCATGTCATCTACACTAGGTGACTTAGCTGCTTATCCTGAAAACGGTTGGGGTCACAGTTTCTGGGGCTCTGAGCCTTGGGGAGAAAGTTATAGCCCTGTCGTTCCGTTAACAGGTTTGTCTATGTCAACTGCATTAGGTACACTTCCTTATGCACAATCTATTGAAGGTTGGGGTAGAGATGAATACGGTATTGGTGGTTGGGGTACAAACGAAACTGTTGTTGAACTAACTACTTCTTTAAGTATGGATATGTCTCAAGGTCCAGAAGCTTGGGGCGAGTCGGCATGGGGATCTGATGTATTGTGGGGTGGAGAATTAGTTATTATACCTGAAAGTATAATAGGGATAACTGGTTTAGAAGTAACCTCATCTATTGGAACAACAACTCAAGACTTTGACATGAATTTTGATGTCACTGGAGTTTCAAGCGGTGTTGCATTAGGTACATTAGATATTAACGATGGTACTGATCACCAAGTAGGTTTAGGTAGTGTGACTATAGGATCTGCAATTGGTTCTGTTGTAAACGAACAAGCTTATGAATTAAGTAGTCAAAGCATGTCGTTTTCTACACCAGCTAATGTAAATGTTGATGACACTCAAATAATTCCAGTAAGTGGTGTTCAAATGGCATCGCAAGTAGGAAGCATAGATGTTGATAACCTCAGTGTAGGACTAACTGGTATAGCCGCATCATTTGCTGTTGGATCTACAACAGTTGCTGATATTACTGTGGGCTTGACAGGAATTGAATTTAATAGTAATTTAGGAGAAACAGGGTTTGGTGCTTTGGCGTACAAAGATATTGACATAACAGCGACGACATCGTATACAGACATAACGCATGCAGCGTAAATAGGAGTTTTTTTATGGCATCAACATACACACCTCTCGGCGTAGAGCTAATGGCAACCGGTGAAAATGCCGGTACTTGGGGAACAAAAACAAATACAAATTTAAATATCATCGAGCAACTTGCCGGTGGAACTTCTGTAAAAACAGTTAATGGAACTGGTGCAACAACTTTAGCACCATCTGATGGCGCAACTGGAGCATCAATTGCTCACAGAGTTATTGAATTAACTGGATCTATTACAGGTAATATTACAGTTACTGTTCCATTAGATGCTCAACAATTATATGTTATTAAAAATGGAACTTCAGGAGCATACACTGTAGAATTTACATATGTCTCTGGTTCAGGTAGTAGTGTTACTTGGCCTGCTACTGATAAAGGAACAAGATTAATTTATGCAAAAGCAGATGATGGAACTAACCCTAACATTGTAGATGTTGGTTTTTCTCAAATCACTGGAACTGAAACTTTAACAAACAAAACTTTATCATCACCAAAAATCGATACTGGTTTATTTGATACAAACGGAAACGAGTCTATCAAATTTACTGCTACAGGTTCAGCAGTTAATGAATTTACTGTAACTAATGCTGCAACAGGTAATGATCCTTCATTATCTGCAACAGGTGGTGACGCAAATATAGATGTAAATTTAATTGCAAAAGGAACTGGAGTAGTTCAATCAAACGGAAGCGCTGTAAAAGTAGCCGGTAAAGAAACTATCTGGATTCCTTCTTCTGCAATGTATCCAACAACTACAAATGGATGCGCAAATCTAGAACAAACAGAATTAACAGCTGGTCAACCAGAACTTAAATCATTGGACTTCGATCCTTCTTCTGACGAGAATGCACAATTTGCTGTTGCATTTCCAAAGTCTTGGGATCCATCACAACTTCTAATGTATCAAGTTTTTTGGACAGCTAACTCAACAAACACAGGTAACTGTATTTGGAATTTAAAAGGTGTGGCAGCGGCAAATGACGACGCGATTGATGCAGCATTCGGTACTGGAATTGATATTACTGATGCTCACAGTGGAACAGCTAACGATCTAAATGTTACAGCTCAAAGTGCTTCAGTAACTGTTGCTGGTTCTCCAGCAGCTGATGAAGAAGTATTCTTTAACATCTCTAGAGACGCTAATGCTGGTGGCGATACATTCACAGGTGACGCTAAACTACTAGGGATCAAATTATTCTTTGCTACTAATCTGCCTAACGACGCATAATAGGAGGAATTGTGGCTGACTTTGGATACAAAATCTTAGGATTTGGAGGGGGTTCAAGAGTAATTACTCCTTTCGTTTCAGCTACGGGTGGTACAGAAACCACTTGTGGTAATTATAAAATACATGCATTTACTGGTAGCGGTACACTTCAAGTTTTAAACGAAGGTACACCTGCAGGATCTACTTCATTTGAATATTTTGTTGTAGGTGGTGGTGGATTACCAGGAAGTTTTTACACCGGCGGCGGTGGAGGAGGCGGAGGCTTCAGAAATAATATTGGATCTCCTGCCTTTGGAGGTTTAACTGCCGTGTTTGGTGCACAGCCTGTAACAGTCGGTGCAGGAGGTGTAGCTCCAGGAACTGGAAATGGAGGGTCAGCGGGAACTGATTCTTCTTTTAGTTCTATTTCATCTACTCGTGGAGGTACTGCAAATCAATCAGGAGGATCGGGAGGCGGAGGAAACTCTAGACAACCCGGCGGAGCTGGTAATGCAGGAGGGTTCTCTCCACCAGAAGGAAGCACAGGAGGAGCCGGAGGACCGTCAGGATGCTCGCCAGGAGGCGGCGGAGGCGGCGGAAAAGGCGGCGTAGGAAGTGTGGGACAACCAGGATTTAACGGTCCAGGAGGCCCAGGCGGAAACGGAGAAGGTATAGCTACATCTTTTTGGGGACCAACAGCACCATCTTATGGAACACCAGGACCATCAGGTTCTAACAGATATTTTTCCGGAGGCGGCGGAGGCGGAGCTTATAGTCCGGGCACAAACAGATCCGGATCTGGAGGATACGGCGGAGGAGGAACAACTAATTCACCTTCACCAGCAAACTCTGGAGGCGGAGGAGGAGCAGGAACTTTCCATGCTTACCCACCAAACTATCACCCATCAAGCGGAGGAAGCGGACTAGTTGTAATTAAATACAAGTTCCAATAACACTATGGCACACTTTGCAAAATTAGATGAAAACAATAATGTAATAGCAACAGTAGTTGTAGACAACGATAAGCTAATAAAGAACGGTGTTGAAAACGAAGAGGTTGGTATTAACTATTTAAGAAACTGTTTTGGTTGGGAGAATTGGAAACAATACTCTTACAATACAGGCTCTGGAAAATATTGGGTTTACAATAGACAGGGCTTTGATGACAATGGTGTAGAAACCATGGCAGAAAAAATTGAAGGACCAGATCAATCTAAAGCATTTAGAAAAAATGCAGCAGGTATAGGTTCTACATACGACCCTGTAAGAGATGCTTTTATTCCACCTAGACCTACTAATGAAGATGGGTCTGTTGTGTTTAGTTCTTGGGTTTTAAACGAAGAGACTTGCAATTGGGATCCACCAGTTGATTATCCAAATACTACAACAGATGGTATTTTAGATTCTTATGATTGGAATGAATCTACACAATCTTGGGATGGACCTACTGTCCACAAGCCTGAATAGATATTGACTTTAAAAGGATTTCTGTTATTTTTTACTTTTTATGAAAGAAGTAAAGCTAACAAAAACATCAATATTCCATCAAGATTTATCTTCATTATCTAAATTAGATAATAAGAAATTAAAAATTGATTGTATTGTTTTTCACGAAACTTACGAAGGTGAGTTCGGTTATGATAAAGATATTGAAATTCCTAACGATCAACAAGTAGATTGGTTATCTGATCACATGAGACATCATTTTGATTTTCATTATAATCGAGCTTTACAACAATGTTTACCCCATACTCTTTTAATAAATGACCCTAACGAAGGAACGGTATTAAGAAGCCACAACCTTTATCTACAAGACATATCTAAAACTCCAGAGATTATAGGTATTTATTTTGTAGAAGCAGATGAAAAAGATGAAATTATATTTCATTATGATGATCATATCCAAAAAGATTTAATGTGGAGAATGCCTATTAAATCTAAAAAATTTGTTTTGTTTCACAGTAGTTTAAAATATTACCTGCCACCTAACCCTTCTAAAAAGAAAAGAATAGCTTTGCTATTTCATTATCAAGTAAGATGATTTTAGAAGATTATTACTGGTACTTTAAGTCTGCAATTCCTGAGAATGTCTGTGACCAAATTATTGCTCATGCTAAAGATAAACCTGTGCATGATGCCTTGGTGGGAAACGAAGGACAGAAAGCAGAATTAGTTCACAGTGCTAAAAAAAGACAGTCTAACATTTCATGGTTAAATGATCCTTGGATTAAGTTTCAAGTAGATCCTTATGTACAAGCTGCTAACGAAGCTTCAGGTTGGAATTTTAAATACGATGCTACTGAACTAATTCAATTTACTAAGTATGGCCCTAAACAATATTATGATTGGCATTGTGATAGTTGGCCTGCTCCATACAATAAACCAAACGAACCATTGCTTAATAAAAAAATTAGAAAGCTTTCTGTTAGTGTTTTGTTGTCTGATCCAAAAGATTTTAAAGGCGGTGAGTTTGAATTTGATTTTAGAAATCATGACCCCAAAGATAAAGAAAATAAACAAGTAGCAAAAGAACTTAACAAAAAAGGTTCTATGATAGTTTTCCCTTCTTTTATTTGGCATAGAGTTAAACCTGTAACGAAAGGAGTGCGATACTCATTGGTGCTTTGGTACCTTGGGCATCCTTGGAAATAATGGAACAACCTTGGTATAAAACAATGGACGGAGGTCCTAGCAACCCAAACTTTAAAGAAGAACTTTATTTTAGTTCACCTGTTTGGTTTGAACAGTGCTTAGATTATTTAGAACTTGTAGATAAAATAAGTGACAGACATATAAAAGCTGAAAAGAAAAGAAGAGCTAAAGAAGTAAAAGAAAATAAAGATCGTAATTTAACTTATCAATCAGGGGGACTAGAAAGAGTTGAAGAGTTAAAAGGTTTTGTAGAATATATAGGTCAACGTGCTTGGGATTTTTTAGATTACCAAGGGTATGATTTAAGCAAGCAGAGCTTAATCTTTACAGATCTTTGGGCTCAAGAGTTTGCTAAAAATGGTGGTGGTTATCAGGACACACATACTCATGGTAACTGTCATGTCACAGGTTTTTATTTTGTTAGTTCTTCTAATCAAACATCTAAAGCTATTCTTCATGATCCTAGATCTGGAGCAATGATGACAAAGCTACCATTAAAAAAACCCGAAGATATAACAAATGGTAACTCAACTATTATATTTAATACTGTTCCAGGTACGTTAATGTTGTTTAATAGCTATTTGCCACATTCATTTTCACTTGATCTTGGAAAAGAAAAATTTAAATTTATACACTTTAATTTACGAGCTGTGCCTCAAGGAGTAATGGGACATGTTTAAAAAGAAAAAATATCTAATAATTAAACAGGCTATTTCAAAAGACTTAGCTGAGTTTGTGTACACATATTTTACTATGAAAAGAGAAGTGTGCAGAACTTTATTTAGAGATAAATTTATACCACCTTTTGAAAAGATACATGGTGCGTGGACAGATCCTCAAATGCCAGACACATATTGTTTGTATGGGGACTGTGCTTTTGAATCAATACTTTTAAAAGTAAAACCATTATTAGAAAAACACATGAAAGTTAAACTAATACCAAACTATGCGTTTGGTCGTCTCTATAAAACAGGGGACATTCTTCCTAGACACAAAGACAGATTTAGTTGTCAGTTTTCTACAACGTTAAATTTAGGTGGAGACATGTGGCCTATATATTTAAATCCAAATGAAAAAGAAGGTCATTTAGTTTTTGATGAAGATGGTAATGGGGTGGATTATGTTATGAGCAAAAGTAAAGGAGTAGCTATAAACCTTGGACCTGGAGATATGTTATTGTACAGAGGTGATTTACTAGAACACTGGAGAGAACCTTTTACAGGTAAAGAATGTGCACAAGTATTTTTTCATTATACAGACCAGGCTGCAAAAGGAGCTCACGACAATATTTTTGATACTAGACCACATCTTGGTTTGCCACCATACTATAGGAAAGGCCATAGAATAATCTAATGATATATTATGAGGGTCCTTTAAAAGGATCAGCAAGCAAAGAAAGAGTTTTTGATATACTAAACAAAGAAGCTGTTATTGATTCTGCTAATTATATAAAACCTTTTATAAAAGATTGTGTAATTATGGAAGAGAAGTGGTGGGGTATTACTTTAAACCACATAACAAAGAAAGGATTACACCTAGAGTTTGGAGTACACAGAGGAGAAAGTATTAATTATTTTGCACAAAATAAACCAGATATTACATGGTATGGTTTCGATAGCTTTGAAGGTTTGCAAGAAGACTGGAAGGGTGGTATGTTAGCAAAAGGACACTTTACTTTAAATGGCAAAGAACCAAAAGTATTGCCTAATGTCTCTTTAATAAAAGGTTGGTTTAAAGATACACTTCCATTGTTCTTAAGTAAAAATAAAAACAAAATGAGTTTTATACATATTGATTGCGATACGTACGAGTCCACTAAAGATGTCTTTGATTGTATCGACAAGAGCCTCTTACAAAAAGGTACTATTATATTGTTTGATGAGTACATGGGTTATACCGGGTGGAGAGAGAACGAATTTAAAGCATGGCAAGAGTACGTTAATAAAAACAAAATTAAATATAAATATATTGCTTTTGGTGAAGAACAAGCATTAATAAAAATACTGTAATGAAAGAGGTAGAAGTGTTTAAGAATTATCTACCTAAAGATGAGTGCGAAGAGTATGCTTCATTGATCAGGGACCTGGGACCAGGGAACTTTGATTGGTCAGAAAGAACGGTAGAAATTACTAATGACTCTATTGTAGAAAGAGTCTCTGATTTTTTTAAAGAAAAATTAAATTTAGATCTAACAATATCAATGGCTCAATTACAGAATTGGCATGTAGGTTCTGAAGGTGCTTTACATTTACATAAAGGAAGAGGGACCGAAGAGAGCAAATATAATAGTTTAATATATTTAAACGATGACTTTGAGGGTGGTGAGTTTTACACAAAGAATCAAATAATAAAACCTCAACAAGGTATGTTGACTATTTTTGATGGTAGTGTAACATATCATGGAGTTAAAGAGGTTAAGAAGAAAGATAGGAAGACAATTATTTTATGGTGGAAAAAGTAAAGCATAGTCTACAATCATTTTATATTGTAGATGAATTTAAAGAACACAAGAAATTAAAAACAGAATTATTTGAAGCTGTTAATAATGCACGTTCTGATTTCTTAGAACAGAAAGACACATACTATACAGACAACATTGAAAGACTAGATTGGTTAGATGCAAAAAAATTTGATAGAGAATGGGTTAAAATTATATACCCACATCTAAGTAAGTTTTTAAAAAAGAAATTAAAAGATGCTGGTTATGATGGATGTGTAATAAAAAATATTTGGTTTCAACAATACGGTAATGAAGGAACACACGGTTGGCATGTGCACGGACACACATTTACAGGAGCTTATTATTTAGACTTACCTAAAGATGGACCACCTACTGAAATTATAGATCCGTTTGATCACGGTAGAATAACACCACTTAAAGTCAAAGAAGGTGATGTAAGTATCTTTCCAGCTTATGCTGTTCACAGATCACCTACTAATAACTCACAAAGTAAAAAAACTATTATATCATTTAACCTAGAAGTTAATAAACCAACTAAAAAATTATTGAATAAAATAAATTCTAGTTATGTAATACACGCTAATCATCCAGACTATTTGTACTCAATACAATTAGACTCAATAGATAATAAAGAGTTAGTTAAATTTAGTTTAGAAGTCGAGAAGATGTTGCGTAAAAATTTACCACACAATAGTGACCCTGAGTGGTATGGTACTTTTACTACAGCTAATCATCACGCATATAATTTTTTAACTTTTCCTAGCTCAGCAGTGTTAAAACTTTACCATGAAATTTTAAAAAATGTTTCTCCGTTATTAGAAGACAGACCATACATGATAAAATCATGGGTTAATGTTTACCGAAAAGGAGAAAAGGTAGATTGGCATAATCACTGGCCAGCAGACAAAAAAGTATGGCACGGTTTTTATTGTGTCCAAGTTGGTGATAGTCACACTGATTATAGAATTCCAAACGTGCCACATATAACACGAGTAGTAAGTAAAGAAGGTTTGTTAGTTGTGGGTAAAAGCGAAGATGATCAACACAGAAGCTCACCTTGGAATGAAAGCAAAAGACCTAGAATAACTATAGCTTTTGATATAGTACCTATTGATTCTATAGATAATAAATTAAATCCTAACCACTTTATACCATTTACATTATGATAAAAGCATGTCCATTTGTACCCTATGATGATCCTTTAATAATAGATTATTTAAAAGCATACACAGATAAAAACTCTTGTTGTTCTCAATACCCTAAATGTACTCATCCAAAACTACAATCAGACGCGTATGTTTTTAAAGACAATAATAAAACAGTTCAATACTTAAAAGAAAAGTATTTTAAATTTTTAGAAGATTTGTTTGGTCCACAAAAAGTAGAACTATCTAAAGCGTGGGTGTTGCATGTAAGAGCGGGGGAGACAACTCCAGCTATTTGGCATAGACATTCTGAGGATCAGTATAAAAATAAAATTCAAGTCTCAGGTATTTGTTATCTTACACCTACCATTTTAGGAACTGAGTTTGACTCAACGTATTGCACGTTACAGATAAAACCCATGGCTTATACCTGGTATCTGTGGGACTCTAACAATTTACATAGACCTATAGAAGGGGTGCAGAAAACAGATCGTTTAATATTAGCAACTCAAACTGTTTTAGGTTAATGAAAAAATTTTATTTTCTATGTAGTCTTCCTAGAGCCGGTAATACTTTGTTTGCTTCTTTAATGAATCAGAACAAAAATGTACTAGTCTCTCCATATAGTGTAGTACCTAATTTAATTAAACCTATACTAGATATAAAAAACCATAGAAATTTTTTATCTTTTCCAGACCATAGTTTAGTAGACAATGTTCTAAATAACTTGTTAGATAATTGTTATACAAGTTGGAATGCTAACCGCATCATAGATCGGGGACCATGGGGACACCCAGACTGTCTTCCATACTTAAAGAATATAGTACCAGACGCAAAATTTATTATTCTTTACAGACCTATTTTAGAAGTTCTAGCTTCTGTTGTTGCATTAGATAAACCAGAAGATCCTGTATCTTATTGTGATCATTTAATGACCGGTAGTTTTGTATCCGATGGGTATCAATCTATTAGAAATTTAGTACAACAAAAAGAAAAATACATAGTTGTACAGTATAACGACCTAATTAAAGATCCTGTAAATACAGTTAAAACTGTGTGTAATTTTCTTGATATAGATTATGAGACACTTAAGCTCAAATCTTTAGACCAGTATAGCGTTAATGGAATATCTTATGATGATACCTTTTTTAAAGGCCCTTATCATGATATAAGGACTGACAGTATTAAAAAAAATAAAAGGGATATTGACGAATGGTTGCCCTCAGAGGTAGTGAAACGCTACTCTGCCTGGGATTTATCTTTTGATTGATAAACCTGATTCTTAATAGTATAAGGATTTATGCTACAGAAACTAGGATTTTTACCAGGATTTAATAAACAAGTCACCGAAACTGGGGCCGAAGGGCAATGGTTTGATGGTGATAATGTACGTTTTAGATATGGCACACCTGAAAAAATAGGTGGTTGGTCTCAATTAGGAGATGATAAATTAACCGGTGCAGCTAGAGCATTGCATCATTTTGACAATAACTCCGGTATTAAATATGCTGCTATAGGAACAAATAGAATTTTATATGTTTATTCTGGGGGTCGGTTTTATGACATACACCCTATTAGAACGACAATCAGTGCGGTTAATTTTACAAGTCAAACTGGTTCACCAACAGTAACCGTAACTTTTTCAACACCTCATCTTTTGCAAGATGATGACATAGTTTTATTTAATAATGTAACCGGTATTACGGGATCGGGATCTGCATTTGCAAACGGTAACTTTGAAGATATTAAATACATGGTAACTGCTGCACCATCAGCTAATACAATTGAAATAACTATGGGCGGTAATGAAGGTGCTAGTCCTATGACAAATACAGGAAGCGCCGACGCTTTATTATATTACCATGTTGGACCAGCTAAACAGGTAGGAGGTTTTGGTTGGGGTACAGGACAATGGGCAGGAACAGTCTCAGGTCCAGCTACAACTACCTTGGCTACAACGATAAACTCTTCTACGACAACTATAGTTTTAACCGACTCTACACAATTTCCTGGATCAGGAGAAATAAGAATCGGTACCGAAGATATATCTTACACAAACAACGATACTGCTACAGGAACATTGAGCGGCGGAGGTAGGGGTGTCAATGGTACAGGACCAGGTGTAGGACACACTGCGGGCGACGCTATAACAAACATTTCTAGTTTTGTTGCATGGGGTGAATCTTCTTCAGACGACGTAACACTAGATCCTGGTTTATGGGTTTTAGATAACTTTGGAACAAAATTAATTGCTTTAATTTATAATGGAGAATGTTTTGAATGGGACTCTTCACCTACTAACGCAACAGACATTAGAGCAACAATAATACCAAATGCGCCTACCGCATCACGTCATGTTTTGGTATCAACACCGGACAGACACTTAGTATTTTTTGGAACAGAAACTCAGGTTGGAGCGGAAACTACTCAAGACGATATGTTTATTAGATTTTCTGATCAAGAAAATATTTCTGGTTCAACAGCATACACAGTAACTGCAACCAATACGGCAGGTACTCAAAGACTTGCAGATGGCTCTATGATTATGGGGGCTATTAGAGGTAGGGACGCAATCTATGTTTGGACTGATACAGCTTTGTTTCTCATGAGATTCGTAGGTCAACCATTTACTTTTGCATTTGAACAAGTAGGTACCAACTGTGGCTTACTTGGTAAGAATGCATGTGTAGAAGTTGATGGCACAGCTTATTGGATGTCAGAAAACGGATTCTTTTCTTACGATGGTCAATTAAAATCTTTACCTTGTCTCGTAGAAGATTTTGTTTACGACGATATTAATACTACAGCTAGAGATGTAACTAATGCAGGATTAAATAATTTGTTTGGTGAGGTAACATGGTTCTATTGTAGTGATGGATCTGATGTAGCTGATCGATCAGTAACTTATAACTATTTAGATTCAACAAATAAAAGACCTATCTGGACAACAGGATCTTTAGCTAGAGCTGCATGGTCAGACTCTGCTGTTTTTGGTAGACCACATGCAACATTCTATGATCCAACAAGTAACGCGTCTTATGACGTAGCAGGAAATGTTGACGGATGTAGTACATACTTTGAACACGAAACAGGGACCGATCAAGTATTAGCTGGAGGAGCTACAACAGCTATTATAGGAACTATAACATCAGGAGATTTTGACATTACACAAAGACGAAGCAACACAGGGCAGGCAATAGGTACTCCCGATTTAAGAGGTGATGGTGAATACATAATGAAAATACGTAGATTTTTACCAGATTTTATTTCACAAGTAGGGACTACAACAATAGATTTTACAACAAGAGACTTTCCAAATAGTTCTTCTAAAACACAGACCTTTACAACTACGTCAGCAACAACTAAAGTAGATACTAGAGTCCGTGCAAGATCTATAGCGATGACTGTAAAGAACACAGCTACATCTCAAGATTGGAAATTGGGTACGTTTAGATTAGATATACAACCGGACGGGAGAAGATAATGGCTACTGACCAAGAGATACGAGAAGCAGGGTATAAATATATTCCATTACAAAAATATTTATTAAATCCTTTTGAAATTCCTACAGTTGAGGAAACTGATGTTGTTAATGAAGGCATAGTAAATACGGATGCTTTTAATAATGATAAAAACTTTAGCGTTTACAATGCAGATCCAAATAAAATAGTAAACATGAATCCTAACACCTACGCTTTACAAGACGCAAGAAAGAAAAATGAATTATCTTATGTTGGAAAAACTTTACCTGGCGATACAAGCCCTCTTTACAGCACTAAAACTGCAGCAATGAAACACATGGGAATGTATCCAGAATATTATGGATTAGATAAACCACCTCCATCAAAAATAGAAGAACTCCTTGCAAAAGGAATTGGTTTTATACCCGGCATAGGCACACTAACAAGATTTGCAAATTTTGCATCTGGTATGTTGCCTGTAAACAGAAGATCAATAATGGAAAATCAATTAGGTATGGGGGGTGTTATGGTTAATGATATTGGTCAAATTGTAGTTGGACCAGGTGGTAGTTATAATACACCTGAAGGAATTATGGCTGGATATAATCCATATCATATGACTGATGAAACTTTTACTAATAGACAAGCAAAAATAGGAGAAACATTACAAGAAAAATATGGTTTAACTCAACAACAAGTAGATGGTTTAATTAGTGGAGAGTTAACTGAAGAAGATTTTACAGGTAAACAATATAATTTAAAAGGAACAAATAAACAAACTAATTTAATTACAAATTTAATAAACATAGAAAAAGCTAGAAAAAACTTTGAAGATGTTAATAAAAAAACAGATACAATTTTTGATATTAAGACAGATACTAAAGATAATAACCAAGGTGGTGGTGGTAGCACATACATTGGCGGAGGAGCATCTCTTCAAGATGCTGGTGGTACATACGATGGTGGCTATCATGGTGCTGAAGGTGGGTTTGAAAATACTGGTAGTAATCAAAATGTAGGCGGTGGAGCTAGTTATGATAATGCTGCTGAAACTGGAGCTAAAGATGGTTTTGGTTATGGTTTAAAATACGGAGGACTAGTAAGTATTTTATAATGGCAAAAATTGTACAATCATTAACTAGAGCAAGTAGAGAATACGAAGAAAAAACATTTCAATCTTTAGTTAGAGATTTAGATGGTGTAATAACAAAATTAAACTCATCATTTCAAGATGAGTTAAAACAAGAAATAGAAGCAAGAAGTTTCTTTTTGGATTCATAATGGCTATAGTAAATCAATTTAAATTTTATGGTGTAAATCTAGCTACGGTTACAGAAACAGCTATGTTTGGAACTGATTCAGCTGGTGATCAATTACCTACGATCAATCAAACATACATAATTAAATCTTTAAGAGTAACTAATAATACGGGTAATACTCCCACTATTACTATTAAGAATAATACTTTTAATATTGTAAATACCCAGACTCTAGCTGCAAATAGTAGTACAGAGATACTGACACTACCTCTTATAATAGAAGGTAGCAAAGCTTTAAAAATAACAATGAGTTCTACAGACTCTGTAACAATAGGTATTAGTTATATGAACATTAATAAGGAGAAAATAGACTAATGAAAACTACAATTATAAACGGTCAGGAGGTTCCAGTGATAGAGCCTGCTGAAGTTACTACAAAAATTACAAATATAAAAACAGGTGAAGTTTATGCCTCTGAAGATGACTGGAAATCTAAAAATATCCCTGAAAGTGACATAAGAAGAGACGTCAACGTAGTCATGCCGAGGCTTGATTTGTTTGGAAAAACAAAGTAAAACGATAAATTAAGGTAAAATTATGGCAATATCTAGAATGCAAGAACCTCAACAAATACAATCAGGAATAGGATCCTTGAAAGATCCTAGACAGAATTATTTCTTAGGTAAACTTGTCAAGAAAGCCACTAGAGGTATTAAAAAAGTTGTTAAAAGTCCTCTAGGTAAGATCGCTTTATTAGGTGCCGGAGCATATGGTTTAGGTGCCCTAGGTGCTGCAGGCAAAGGTAAATTTTTATCACAGTTAGCAGGTGGTGGAATGAAAAACTTTGGCTTAAGCAATATCATGAGTGGTGCAGGTAAATTATTTATGGGTTCTCAAGGAGGAGTCTTTGGCGGAGGCGGTGGTCTTTTTGGAAAGTCTGGTGCCTTTGATCCTAAAAGAGCATTTCTTACTGGAGGTGCATTTGCAACAGCTTTACCATTTATGATGGGTGGAGGCGAAGATGAAGAAGAAGAAGTTATTGACGTTATGGACCCAAGATATCAAGTTCAAAGAGCAAAAAATTATTACAGCGGTGCAGGTGATGCAGGTGCTGGTTTAGATTTTATGCCACAAAAAAGATTTGTAATGAAAAATTTTTATGCTGCTGACGGTGGTCGTGCAGGTTATGCAAACGGTATGAAAGTTGAAGAGGATGACGAAGAAGAATTTATAAGAAGTAGTGCAGGTCAATCTTTTAGACAACGTAAAGCATTTTTAAATATGGGTGGTGGCGCAGGTCAAGCTCAAGCAGAACAAATGCTTATGATGGAATATGTAAAATATAAAAACAAAGGTGGTGATATGTCCTTTGAACAATTTGTAAAAGCAGTAATGCAAGCATCACAACAACCAGAAGGTGCAGGCATGGAACAACCTCAAGCAGTTGCTATGGCAGCAGAAGGTGGATTAATGACTCAAGTACCAGGATACGGAAAAGAACCTGGAACAAATAAATTTGATTATCCTAGTGGCGGAGAAGAAGTCAGAGTAGGTGCTCAAGAAGGTGGAATTATGCCTTTACTTGACATGGATGGCCAAGAAAAAGATTACAGAAATACAGGTGGTTTTGTAGAACTAGGTAGAAGAGAAAGAGCAGACGACGTGCCGGCAAGACTATCTAAAAATGAGTTTGTATTTACTGCAGATGCTGTTAGAAACGCTGGAGGTGGAGACATCGATAAGGGCGCAGAAGTTATGGAAAATTTAATGAATAATTTAGAACAAGGTGGTCAGATCTCTGAAGAATCACAAGGTTTAGAAGGAGCACAAGCCATGTATGAACAACAACAAATGTTACAATCGAGGATGATATAATGTCAGTACAAGATTATTTAGAACCGGCAGTAAAAGATTTTGCAGATCAGGCGAAAGCCACATATTCGGCTCAGCTAGACCCACAAACTTTTATGGGCAAGCAATATATTGCTGGCGAAGACCCGTTACAATCACAAGCAATCAACATGGCACAACAAGGTGTTGGTTCTTATCAACCATTTTTAAATGCAGCTCTGACTGCACAACAACAAGCTGCTGGTACTATTGGAGGACTTAGTTCCTTAACTGGTCCACAAGCTTACCAACAATTTATGTCACCTTATCAAACACAGGTGATCGATGAAACATTAAGACAGTACGATCAATCAAGAGTCGGGGACCGAAAATCTATTCAAGACGCTGCAGTTGCATCTGGTAACTTTGGTGGTGGTAGAGAAGGTGCGATGTTAGGACAATACGATGCTGAGTCTCTTGCAGGCAGAGCAGGTATTGCAGCTAATTTATTACAATCAGGTTTTCAAAACGCACAACAAGCAGCAGCTAATGCATTCACACAAGGTGGTCAACTAGCTGGATTACAACAAGGCTTAGGTGCTAACATGCTTGGCTTATCTGATTTTCAAAGAGCAGGTATGGGTCAAGATATTTCTGCACTAGGATCTCTTGGTGCAATGAGACAAGGATTATCTCAAGCTCAATTAACAGCACAACAACAAGCTGATCAAGCAAGCGCTTATGAGCCTTACGGAAGAATGACACAATACGGTAATACATTAACAGGTTTATTAGGTGGTGTAGCAGGACAACAGTATCAAGATCCACAAGCAGGAAGCCCATTCCAAACAGCACTTAGTACGGCTTTAGGTATTGGTGGATTGTACGGAAAAATATTTAAGTAGGAATAACTATGAGACCATTAAATAGACCAATGTTTAGATACGGCGGCCCTATTAAAGAGGGTATCATGGATGGTATTCGAGAACCTAAAAGAGATGGTAACATAGTTGGAGGACGTCAGTCACCTAAACTAGCTGGTGCCCATCCTTTAAAAGATGCAAGCGGTAGAGAACATCACCTATTTCCTGCTGGTGTTGCAATAGGTGCAGGTTTAAACGCTTTAAGAATAGGTGCTATGAGAATGGCTCCAAGAGCAATTACAGGAATTAAAAATTTCTTTAGAACACAAACAGGTTCGGTAGGACCAGGATCTGTAAAAATACCAGCAGCTCCTGGTACAAAAGGAAGATTTTTACCACAAAATGTAAAAACTGTACAAAAATCTGGGCCAGAGATGCCTATATATTCACCTAACTTTTTAGGTAGAGATCCATCAGTTAAATTAGTTGGCGGTGTCTACAAAGCAGTTACAGATCCAAGAGTAACTGGTGTAGCTGGTAAAGCAGCTAGATTAGTATTCTCTCCTACAGGAGCAATAACTGGTTTACTTTATGCAAACGGAAGATATTTTAATAAAGACACTGGAGAAGAGGTTCCACCACCACCAAATGCAGGTGATTTAAAAATTGGTGACAGAGTCACTGGCACGTCTGGAGCACCAGGAGGCGGGGACCCGGGAATGTATTTAGAACCTCAAGCTAAAGGCAATGAGGGTGCAACATTATCAGCTGATGAATTACGTAAGAAAAGAGTTGAAAGATACAGAGACATTATGGATATCAAAGGTATGAACAAAGATGCTGCATACAATTCTTTAATTGAAGCAAGTAGAATAATTAATGAGTCTGGTGATTTCAAAGGTGATCTTAAATCAGGTAATTTAATTAACCAAGTTATTCAGGCAACAAGTAAAGCATTTGACAAACCTAAAGCAACTAAAGATGCAATTGATACACTTATACTTAAAGGTGAAATTGAAAAAGATATTAAAGCTTCTGATCCACAAACTCAGGCAAAAGCTGATCTACTACAAAAACAAATAAAAATTGCTGATAAAACATTAGCAGGCGACACCTTTACAGATATTATTACTGAAAGATATTCAAAAGGTAAAGTACCAAGAGGTAAAGAATTAGCTGGCATACTTCGTGCAACAGAAAAAGTTGACGTATCAGTAATTGACTCAACTGACATACCACAAGGTGTAGATGCACAAACATTCTTTGAAGCACAAGTTAATGAAAAAATTTCTAAGGGAGAACAAGTCGTTCCAGGTTACTATGTTATCGATGATAGAGTACTTGTTATAGATCAACAAGGTAAAGTAAGCCCTATTTTATAGGAGGGTAGATGGCTAACATTTTTGATACCAGTTCATACGCACCAAAAAATAAAGTAGGTACATTTGAATCTATGCTGTCAGGTGTAGCGTCAGGTCTAATTGCTATACCAAAAGGTTTCTTTTCTTTAGGCGCAAGTCTTATGGATCTTGGAGTTAACAGCGGTAAAGCTGCTGCGGTTGAAGCTTGGTTTGATGACCTTACAGAATTTGATGAGAAAGCAGAAGCAACAGCTGCGGGTAAAATTACAGAAGCATTAGTCAACATAGGTGTACCCGGCGGTATTGCATTTAAATCTGCTAGCGGCATGGCAAAGACTGCAATGCTTGCAGGTAAAAATAATAAGTATGTAAGACTAGGAAATAAAAATTTAGTTGGTGCAGCAGACGAAGCACTAGAACTTACAGCTGCAGGTAAAGGCAGACAGTTTGTTGCCGGTGCATTAGGCGGTGGTGTAGCAGAGGGTGTGTTTGTTGGTGACGCAGAAGCTATTGGTACGTTTGGAGATCTTATTGGTGGCCCAACTAAAATAGATAGAAGTGACACGGACCCAGATGCAACAAGAGAAATATTAAATAGAATTAAATTTGGTACAGAGGGTGCATTATTTACAGGTATCCTTGGTGGTACAGGTGCAGTTATTAAAAAAATAACAAACAGGAACAAGGGATTAGATACAGCTAACTCACAATTAGATAGATGGATTGATAAAGTTGCAGAAAAATTTAGAGCACGTAGTGGTAAGACACAAGAATTTTTTGACATAGAGAGACAGTCTATTGGTGCGCAGGCAGCTGATGCAAATGTTGCAAGAAATTTATCAAGAGAACTTGATGTAGATGTCGATAAACTATTCCCACCAATGCGTACTGTATTCAACAAACAAAATGCAAAAGAAAGAACAAAATTTTTAGGTGACGTAAACGATGCATTGTTATCTGGTGAAGCAAGACTTGGCGATGATGGTGTTGCAGCATTTGGAGAAATAGATGCGGTTGCTAAACAAAGAGTTATAGATGGCATTAAAAAGTTTGCACCTAATGCACAAGTCGCAGAAGAATTAGAAAAATCTATTCTTGGTGGTCTGTCTGTTATGAGAAGTAAATGGTCTGAATTATTTTCTAAACTTGGTGGTTCATTAGACGCTGCAGATATACAAGCTTTTAAAAAATTATTTGGTGGTAAGTTTAAAAACTATCTTGGTTCTACGTACGATATCTTTCAAGACAAAAGTATTTTACCGTGGATGAGATACAAACCTTCAGCAGAAGCAATAACTAATGCTAAAGATTTATTTAAGGCAAGTGCAAAAGAAGCAGGTAAAGATCTTACAGATTTAGAAGCAGAGCAAATTGTAAACAACGTATTAAAAACTTCTGGATTACCTAAAGGTTTAAGAATGGACAAACCTTCTGATGCATTATTTAATATACCAGACTTCTTTGTAAATAGAACTGCATTAGATGATGCAGTTAAAAGAGGTGGAGTACCTAGAATTTCAATTAGAGATGTAGCATCAGAAGCAGATCAAAAAGTATTTAATGATTTATTTGGTAAACAAAAAAATCCTATGCAAACAATGATAGGTGGTATGGCTAAACTATCTTTAATTACAAGACGTAATTTATTTTATGATGATTTAATTAAAAAGAATGATGAAGTTGTTGCTAACTTTAGAAATGCTACAGATAAAACTACTGTTCCGCAACCTATGTTTGCTAGATCAGAAGCAGAAGCTAGAGCTTTCTTCGGTGATGACTTTACTAGAGTAGAAGTTATTGACCCTGCTCAAACTTTAAACGTAAACATTGCATCAGGTGCAAGTAATCCTTTTGGTGATATTGCACAACCTTTCTTTGCAAGACCAGGTGTTGCTGAAGCAATGAAGAACACATCTTTAAATACACAAAGCGCAGGTATATTAGGTAGACTGTATGAAAGTTTAGTATTGTATCCTAAAGCTACATCACAGATTGCTAAAACAATTTTATCACCAGTAACACATTTAAGAAACTTTGTTAGTGCTGGAGCTTTTGCTGCAGCAAACGGTATTGTACCTGCAGCCGACACAGCAGCAATTAAACAAGCTTATCAAGCATTACAAACACCACTTAAAGGCACTAGACAACAGAATGATCTATGCCAAGAACTATTAGAACTAGGTGTTGTAAACTCAAACGTAAGACTTGGAGATCTATCTAGACTGTTACAAGATGTAAACTTTGGTGAAACCATGACATCTGACAAAGGTATGAGATTATTGTTAAAGCCGTTATCAAAATTAAAATCTGTATCACAAGATTTATACACAGCAGAAGATGATTTTTGGAAAATATATTCTTGGGCTGTAGAAAAATCTAGATTAGAAAAAGCATACGAAAAGATTGGTGTAACAAGAGGACAGTTTTTTAAACGTAATGGTGTTGACGTAAGACTTGATGAAAAATTTTTAAAAGAAGAAGCAGCCAATATTGTAAGAAACAATATACCTAACTATGACTATGTATCTGACTTTGTAAAAGGTTTAAGAAAACTACCTATCGGTAACTTCGTATCTTTCCCAGCAGAGATAGCTAGAACAGGTACAAATATTGTAAGACGAGCATTAAGAGAGATAAACGAAACTATAACTTTACCTGATGGTAGAACTGTAAAACCTATGGAAGGTATTGGATATACTAGATTATTAGGTTTTACGACTACAGTTGCAGCGGTACCAGTAGCTACAACAGCAGCATTTCAGGCCCTATACGACGTCACAGACGAGGAAAGAGAAGCTATCCGTAGGTTTGCAGCCCAATGGTCTAAAAACTCTACTTTACTACCTATAAAACAAGAAGATGGTAGTTTTAAATACATAGACTTTAGTCATGCTAATGCATACGATACATTAATTAGACCGCTACAATCAGTAGTCAATGCTGTTCAAGACGGTAGAACAGATCAAGACGGTATCATGGATGACTTTGCAAAAGGGGTGTTCACAGCTATGTCAGAATTTGGTCAACCATTTATTTCAGAATCTATTTGGACAGAAGCAGTATTAGATATTATTGCAAGAGGTGGTAGAACAAGAGAAGGTTTTCAAATCTACAGTGATCAAGACACAGATGGTGATAAGATGAGTAAGATAATGTCTCACTTAGTAAAAGCACAAATGCCTTTCTCTGTTGATCAATTAAAAAGATTAGATCAATCAATTGAATCTGTTGATGTAATTACTAAAGGTAAGTTTGACGAGTATGGTCAAGAGTATGAATTTGGTGATGAGTTTCAAGGACTGTTTGGTTTTAGAGCTGTCAATGTAAATCCTGGTAGAGCAATGAATTTTAAAGTTGCAGATTTTCAAAAAGGTATAAGAGATTCAAGAAGTTTATTTACTAGAGTTGTATTGAAAGGTGGACCCATTGAACCTGTAGATGTTGTTGATGCATATATAAATGCTAATCGTGCAATGTTTGATGTAAAGAAAACTTTAAAAGGTGATTTAGATGCTGCAAGACTTTTAAATATTTCTGAAACAGATTTAATAAATGCATTAGATAGAGTTTCTGACACTGAAATAAATAATATTGATCAAAACATATTTACACCCTACTCTTTATCAGCAGAAGTTGTTTCTGCAATTGGAGACAACGCTGCAAAAATTGGAGCAAGAAATCCTTTAGATGCTGCAGCTGAGGTCATAGCTAATTTAGAAGGAAGATTTAGTAATGTAAGTTTAACACTACCTGAGTTTCCTGCATTTGATAATCCATTACAACCTATTATGCAAGACACACCATTAGGTCCTACAACACTTAACTTACCTACTATTGATGCTGAATCTGTTACAGCGCAAGTACAAGGAAGCAACTATAATAACTTGACAACACAACAAAAATTAGATTTACTATTTGGTCGAGGATAATATGGCTAGAAACGCATTACAAAAAATAGAGGACCACGAAAAGCTTTGTAGAATCATGCAAAAGCAAACGCATGACAAGATACATAAGCTTGAACGTCAAATTAACCGCGTAGAAAGCATCTTATTAGTGTCTACTGGAGCGTTGATCTCGGGTATGGCATATGTTATATTTGCTTTAATTATTAGATAAAAAAAATTTTCATGCAGCTATCGAAACACTTTACTTTAAGAGAAATGACCAATTCTATGACCGCGCAACGGAAAGGAATTGATAATACACCAGGAGCAGGTGAA
>Ga0181405_1000115_pt1 | contig 26305 bp, 27 predicted proteins | sample 28SPOviralmetaG_FD_130134 | JGI IMG/M metagenome (GOLD analysis project Ga0181405, IMG submission 130134) | Marine viral communities from the oligotrophic San Pedro Time Series (SPOT) site, San Pedro Channel, CA, USA - 28 SPOT_SRF_2011-11-29 | ecosystem: Environmental > Aquatic > Marine > Strait...
ACAAATACCTTGTGTTATTTCTGGTTGAAATTTAAATTTATTTTTAAAAAAATTTTTCATCCTACAACTTTGCCGTCTTTCCATTCCATATCTGGAAGACCTTCAGTGTATCGTTTGCCGTCGTAAGTTAAAACTTGTTTTCTGTTTGAGTCTGATTCATGATAGCTAATATGTATCCATCCTCCTGCAGGATCTTCAGGATCGTAGAACTCCATGATGAGCTGGTCAAAGTCAACGTTATTTTGTAGCCAGTAAGCTACTTTAATATTGGGCACGCCAAATATTTCTAGATCACAGGCCTGGCCTTTTGCATGCTGCGAAGTTTTTTTGCTGCCGATTGCTTCACACAACGCCTCGCTCCGGTAGCCCGAGGTAATGGTAACTGGCCTGTCAAAATGTGCACGTAGCGGTTCAAGAACCTCATAACATAGGTCACCTAAACTTTTAATCTCTCCAGACCCTGGAGTATTGTCTATACCTTTTCGTGTCGCTGTCATCGACTTGGTCATCTCTTTAAGAGTAAAGTGTTTTGAAAGTTGCATTTTAATTTGCTAGTGGATTAGAAGAAGATGCTTTTAGCTCTTCTATTTGTACCTGTAATAATTCTATTTGTTTTTCGTTAACTAAAATTTTTGTATGACCGTGTTGTACACTTAATGCTTCAACTTTTTCTTCTAACACTGCAATTTGTGAAGAGTAATCTGCTGATTCTTTTGCTTCTAATACTTCTAATTTAGTCATGACTTCACCATATTTAACAAAGCCACCACCAATTGCTGCAATAACACCTAGTAAAGCTGCAACACCTGCTAATTGATTTTTAATTTTATCCATTTTTTAGTACCTCCAACTCCATTAAGATTTGTTGTTTTCTTGAATTAATCTCTTGAAGTTTTCGTGCTTTGATGTCTATCTTATCATTTTGAATATACGTTGCAAGACTCTTATTTGGATAAATTTGTCTATTATCAAAGATATTTAATTGGTCTAAATATATGTTTTTTGGCTCATAAAACGGTACATTGTATGCATCTAATGATACCTGTTGATTAGTCATTGCATCTAATTTTAATATATTTTTAAGTTGTAAGTTTTTGACAGGGTTTTTAACTTTTTCATCTATCTTAGCCATAACTTTTTCTAATTTAGGCTTGACAGCTTCTTTCGATTGTACCTTTTTTTGTTTGGTATTATTTTGTTTTTGAACAATGGATGTTGCAGGACCCTCGCTAACAGATTCTTTTTCTTCCGGCTCTTTGCTTTCTTCTTCATTTTTAACTTCTAACATACTTGGTGCTTCTTTTACAGTTTCTTCTTCCATCATTTCTTCTTCAATCATAGCTTCTTCTTCCATAGCTATCTCTTCCATTACTTCTTCTTCCATAATCTCTTCTTCCATTGGCATTTCTTCAACCATCATAAGAACGGGCTCAAAAGCAACTTCCTCAAATTCTTCTGCTACTTCTACTACTTCCATTTCTAAAACAGGTTCTTCAAAAAAAGTTATTAACTCTTCAAATAATTCTTCAACATTTTCAAATATATCTACAATTTCTTCTTCTATTATAGCAGATATAACTGATGTATCATAAGTCATAGTAACAGATACGTTATCTATATTTGGTCCACCTAAATTTGAAGGTGCATTAGCATCTGTTCCAGATATATTTATATTACCTACATTAGATCCTGTACCATTATATATTAATCTATCTGTAAATATTGCACCATTAATTCCTGTAGTATCAGTTCTAATCGTAGTAGTAGATGCAAGTACATTACCGTCTGAATCTTTAATTGTTAATACATTAGTAAATGTATCTGCATTACCCTGACCACCCCAACAGCCTGCAACACCACATTCACCATTCTGCGCATCAATACTAGAATCTAATGTTATACCATTGTCTAACATATTTTGAGTAATAGTATCTGATGACAAATTAAAGTTTTGATTTATTGATCCACTATCTCCAAACTCTAAATCGTAGTTGCTTGATACTCCATTAAGTTCACAGCAATCATTTAATACCTGTACATCTCCAGAAGTAGTCCAACCATTAGCATTACCAGTTTCAAAGTTACCATTAGTAACTAAATTACCCGTAGTTATTTCTTCAGCTTGTACTATGGTAAATAGAAATATAAATACAATTAACCATTTCATTCTAGTATAAGCTTTTTAATAGATCGAGATCCGTCTATATTTGACTCTAACTCTGCCATAGATTTTATGCACTGATACTTGACTGTACTATCCGATTTTAACTGACGTTTTGCTACACGAGACCCCTTGAGACACTCAGACATCGAAGTTTGGATACGTGCCTCCTTAATCTCTCCGTTGATAATCATAAGTAGAGCTACTACAACTTCTGTCATACTGTTTTACCTTTGTTTTCACCTTGTTTAATTACATATTTTTGTGTACCATGCTTGCCAGTTTCAACTTCTTTTTTTAAATCTTTTACAAACTTCATCTGTTTTGCTTTTTTCTCCATCGATTCGATGTAGTTTATAATTTGTCTATTAATGCGCCCCGTTTCCATTTGCCCTTACCTTATCTTTTAAATCTTCTATATCTTTTAATGCTTTTTCTAATTGCGTGTTAAGAAATTCTATATTGACTTTGTTTGTCATATTCATCTCTTGAGTCTTTTCCATTTTCTCAACAGACTTGTACAAATCTTCTAATAAAAAATGTTGCTCCTGATCGACGGGCACTTGTTCACTTTTTTTTAATAGATCATTTTCAAATAATTCTCTTGATGTCTCTAGCGATACTAACCTGGCCGTCAGCTCCGTGTATGCGAACACGCCGGCTGCGACGAGTAAAATCAGAGAGGCAACCGTCTTCATCGGCATCTGCACGGCAGCCGATTCCGATATGTTTAGTGGTTTATTGCTCATTTTTTCTTCCTTCCCATATACCAATCACCTGGTTCATAATCCCATCTTTTACCATGATGGCCTCTTACATCAGCCCACCACATTCTTAATTTAACAACCCATTTAAAAAATTTACTTGGTCTAGCCATTATTTAGGTGACTCCCAATTAACAGGTTTTTTCTTTGGTATAATTATTTTTTTTTCAATTTCTTTATCTACCTTTTCAAATTCTTTTGTCATTTTAGCTTGTTCTTTTAATCTTTGTCTCTCTAAATCTTTTTCTTTTTTCTCTCTTTTTTTCATACGTTTTATGTATACATCATAATCTGGTCTTTCATGATCATACTTAGACCACAATGCTTGTGCTTCTTTACCAATCTTACCATCTATTGGACATGGTGTACCGGCTTGAATCATAGATTCAAATACTCTTTCATCTTGACAAAGTATTGCAACTGCTGCAACTTTCATGCCAAAGTCATTTAAAATTCTTGCTAATTTTAATCTTTCACAATTTTTATCAATAAAATGTTTTCCACCGCTAATACCAAGTCCAAATGTTTGTACACCAAGTGATCCACCTACAGCACATACATCCTGTGTCATAGAGTTGTATGATGGTGCTGATGATGTTGGCGGTGCTGATCTTATATTAGAATTAGATGTAGAGTTTGTTGTTGTGTTAGAAGATGATCCAGATTCATATGTTGTAGCTCCTCCAGTATATCCACCTTCAATACTTGTGTTTGATCCACTAACATTTGTTTGTGTTTCTGCAGAATATCCTGGCTTTACACAAAAAGCTAACAAAGTTAACAATATAATTAATATACCAGTAAAATAATAATTCATTTTGCTCATCTCCATTATTTTTCGTATACAACCTCGTTTTCCCATGTCTTATCATCATCTCTAATAGTGCATTCACAATGTTCACAAGTGCAAACACCATATTCATCTGCATGTAATTCCATTATACAATGACATTCGTGATTACATTTAACACACTTAGACATATTATTTAAAAAATCTGTCTTTAATTTTTTTAATTGGTCTTAAGATCCATTTTCTTATAAATCCTTTAATCATTTTTTTTCTCCTCTATTTCATAGAAGAACCTATCGGTATCTTCTGTTTTCCATTGACCCGTATCCTCTACGTTCCATTCATTTGTTTGCACTTTCCAATCAGGAATGTTGTCCTTCACTGTAAATGAAGGCAGGTCCCATATACATCTATTGTTTGGCTGTGCCGCATAATTACCATCATTTAACGCAATTATGTGTGCGCACTTATGCTCGTGCGGTATCTCAGAATGTTCGATGTCAAGTATATTACTCTCTGGATGTGCAAAGTCAACGGTAAATAGATATTTACCGTGGTGCCACTTCTTATCTTTGCCTATGTATTTACCTGAAGTGCCTGCTAATAAATCCCAAATATGAACAGCAGGATAATAGCTAAAACAATTCCAAAGCTGAAGTTCATCAAGTCTACGTTTAGGAACATCTTCCGGTCTAAATCCTCTCTGAATGAAGGCAGAAATCGGGAGACGATAAAAGACAGCACCATTCTCCATAATCGCATGGAATAAAATAGCGCGACCTGAAATAGAGCTAAGACCAAAGATAATACAGTCTTCAACTTCTCCGTGATGTTTTTTAAGATCATATAAATACTCCTTTTTTATTTGTGCATATTCCGGTGGTATGTTTGCATTTAAATAAGCCATAAGTCCTCATTTTATTTCTCCCCAGTTTAATCCTTTTTCATAATCTACCTTGTTTGGTATCTCTAGATCAACTGCAGATTCCATAATTTCTTTTATACGTTTTGCTTTTATATCATCTTCTACAGATATATCCAATTCATCATGAACTTGGATGTGTGCAACAATACCTTCTTTGTATAATTCTAACATAGACTTTTTTGTCATATCTGCAGCCGACCCTTGAATTAATTTATTCAAAGCTTTGTATGTATAAGCACGCTTGATGCCTGCTCCATATTCCTGGCGAGCTTGGTCAAATGGTAAAGCTTTATGTATACCAAATTGATTTGGTTCCCATAAATGGAAACGACAAAGTCTGCCTAGTAAGGTTCTTATCTGTCCTCTTTGCTGTGCTCTATTAGATACAGAGTTCATCAAACTTTTTACAAACGGTACACGTTGATGATAGATGTCAAACAATTCATTAGCTTTATCTTTTGATACTCCAAGTTCTGCCTGTAGTTTAGCTTTACCCATACCATAAAATAATCCAAGGTTAATTGTTTTAGCTTGTGTTCTAGGTATGTCTGCCATTTGTGCAACAATTGTATGAAAATCTGCGTCGCCATCTTCATAAGAATCTTTTACACCAAAGACACTTGCGTCTTGATCAAGGGATGCATAGTGAACTACTAGTCTTGGTTCTTGTTGACTGTAATCAAAGCATCCCCACTCGCAACCAGACTCAGGTATAAAGAGGGATCTAATCAATGGACCTAAGTCTTTGTTACGAGCAGGAATCTGTTGTAAGTTAGGATTAGAATAACTAAATCTACCAGTTACTGTGCCTCCAGTATCTGATCTTATTTGATTTATATCTGCATGAATCCTACCATTATGTTCATGTTTTATAATTGTATCTATAAATGTTGTATGTGCCTTGTTTATTTCTCTAGCTTTTGATATACATTGAACCAAAGGATGAGTATGAGAAGAGAGAAAGTTTTTAGTAAATGAAGGAGCCTGTGTTTTTAACGTTCGTTCGTATGGTAAGTTTAACTTATCAAAAACTTTTGCAATACTTCTTGCTGCCCATATTTGAGTATCTATTCCTGTTTCTTTTTCTACTTTTGTCAGGAGTTCTTTTTCTTTTGATGCTAATTGGTTCTTCAATTTATGAGCTTTTGGAACGTCCACTCTCACCCCAAGAAATCGCATATCAACCAAACAAGGAAACAAATCTGTTTCAAGATTAAAAATAGATTCTAAGTCTTGATCTAACATTTCTTTTTGCATTACTTTCCATAATCCTAATGTAAGTTCTGCATCACGTTCAGCATAATTACCAACATACATAGCAGGTAATCTCCACATATCAGCTTTAGGATCTACACCCCATTCTTTTGCAGCAGTTACTAATTCAGTTTCGTTTTTACCTTGACCACAATAATCCCAACCTAATGATCCAAGATCATATCTAAATCTATTTTCATTAACTAAAGATGCTGCAATCATAGTGTCAACAATTCTTCCATTAATTTTTATACCCATAGATCTAATCCAACAAATATCATACATTGCATTGTGAAATATTTTTGTAGATGTGGTTTTACAAATATCTGTAAACCATTGAATTACTTTACTTTTTTCTAAGTTACCACCACCCTCGTGATCAAATGGAAAGTATCCTGAGTAACCCTCTGTTGCAACTGCAATACCTACAACTTTACCTTTACCAACAACAGAACCTGATCCCATAGTTTTTAGTTCTGGGTCATGTGTTTCTAAATCTATTGCAATCTCTTCACAAAATCTTAAGTCAGGAAATTCTGTAGGTTTAACCCACTCTGTTTGTGCTTTAAATATCATTTGTAGTCCCTTTCAATAATCATCTCTATAAAATGTATTGCTTTCAATAAGTCCTGTTTCTTTCCTTTATCACGGTGTCTAATAATATATTTTATAGCACATCCTTCTGGATATAGCAATTCATTCTCAACTACAAACTTACTCGGTTGAATTTTATATTTTTGGTAGTGACTCCCGCCGTGCTGCTTGTCCCATATTTTACTCATATCTTAAACTCCTTTGATTTGTTTTGAGATTTAATTAAATATAAATTTTTCATAGTTCTAGTTATACCTACGTACCAAACACGATACTCTTCATCTTGTTTATGCACAGATTTTTTTGCTCCTTTAATTGTATTTGCTGTATGATTTAAAAATAAAACAACATTAGTTGCTTCACCACCTTTAGCTCCGTGTATTGTTGATACTTTTATTCTTGCGTCTTTCGTTGGATCTTCATTATTCAATAATAACAATCGCATATAATTTATCTGACTTTCAGATACATTATCAAATGCATCATACCATTTTAATGATAGATTCATGGGTCCTTTTATTCTTTCTTTTATTCTTTGTAATTGTATGTCTGGAAGATTAACTTTTTTTTGTAATTGTGACCAGTATTGTATATCTTCATATAAACTTTTTCCAATACTATTTCCTTGTGCAGTGTTAAAAAATAAACCTTTCTTTTTTAAATAAGTTGGTATTGGTTTTAATAATGATTTAGTTCTAGTTAATATTAACCAATCACCTGTAGCCATATCAATGTCAGATAATTTGTATCTTTCATAAATTTCTCCAGGTTGTTCTTTAGGTAAGTATTCTTTTAATATTCTATTATCTATTCTACTAATGACATTTAATGCAGTTTTTTGTATAATACTCGGCACTCTTTCTGATTTTGTTAGAGGTATTTCTTCTGCATCATAATTAATAAAAGAATCTACATCAGCACCAGCCCAACCAAATATTGCTTGGTCATCATCACCAGCTACCCACACATCACATTTTGTTTCTTGTTCTATTCTATTTATCATTGACCATTGTATTAATGATAGATCTTGTGCTTCATCTACGAATATTACATCTAATGGTGGTATATCGTTTTCATCTAAAAATTTTTGTATCATGTCAGTAAAATCAATTAACCCATAAGTTTTTTTGTAGTTATTTATTTCTTTTTCTATGGCATCTAGTTTATCTCTTTCTATTTTAGATAAATGCTCATTTAGATCTAACTGTTCTAATACAGATATTTGTTTTACTCTTGCAAGATTTATTAAACTTAAATACTCACTATCTGATGAAAATATACCGTTCCAATTATTTGTTTCATACGATGCATATTTAATTTGAATACCACAAGTCTCACCTATTCTCTTGTAGTTAAGATCTTGCATAACGTTTTCTTCTTTTAGTCCAAGTCTATTAAATGCTAATGAGTGTAATGTTTGAAAATATTTTATATCTTTTTTTGTAAGTTCTGTTTTTATTTTTAAAAATCTGTCCCTTGCTTCACCTGCAGCTTTCCTAGTAAATGCAAAATATCCTATACGATTTAATTGTGTGCCTTGGTCAACATACTTTTGTACTTCATTTAATAATCTTCTAGTTTTACCTGTGCCTGGTGGACCTACTACTTTATATCTCATTAGTAATTACTCTCTTTTCTTTCTACAGGTTTGTATTCTATTTTATCTATATGTAATTGTTTAACTCTACATACTTTTATTGTCTTACCATCTACATTTAAAGAGTGATTAAACTCTACATCACATTTGTCTTTTAATTTTTGTGCTATTCTTTCTTCCGGTATTTTCCAACTAGAACCTAGATGATCTAAAAAAGAATTAAATCTAAAAAAGTGATGACCATCTTCTGTCAAACAAGACCCACTATTAATTTGTATTCTTTCTCTTGCTCTTGGTCCATTAACACAATATTGAAATAGTTCTTCTTTTAATCTATCACCTATCTGTGTGCCTGCTGGTGGTGTAATCTTTGTAGAATTTTTTCTAAACTCTGTAAGCTTTGCTCTAAAATCTTTTGGTTTTAACGGCTCGTGATATATACCTGTCTGTTCCCATATCAAATCTAATAGTTCTGTTTGTTTAGTAATTAGTCTTCTGTGGTTTGCAACAACACCTGCTTTAGTTCCATCAGGTAATGCTACGTTAAATCTATATTCTGGTTCTGCATACATTATAATCTCAAAGTCTGTAATGTCTGGAAACATTGTAATACTATCTGACTTGACTCCAAACGGTCTTGAATAACAAAGACTACGCATACACTTACTATGTATTGGATCTTCATAACAAGTATGACCTGCAGTATCTTTTCGCCATGCAGATATTTTAGAATCTAATTTTGTTTTATCCCATGGATCTTCTAAATAATTATAGTTTGCTTTTGCAACTTGATCTGGCCATTTATCTTTATATTTTTTTTTAGCAAAGACCATATAATTATACATAAACCTATCTCTACCATCATCTAACTTTCTTTTAGAACATAATGCTAGACATGGTGGACCATCACTAAATTCTTCATGTGTTCCTACTAAAATATTTTTATATGTTTGATCAACTAACTTATCTAAATCTTCTTTACCTATTCTACTTTGATAAGCTATTTCTAAAAATTTTTCTAAATCTAATTTGTTATTGTCTTTATCTACTGCATATCTTTTTGTATTACCATTATTATAGTATGGTAAGTTTATAAAGTTTCCTGGTTTTATTTCTCCTTTGTCATCTTCCTTTAATTCTTTCTGTTTTGGAAAAATTTCTGTATCAGGATCTAATCCAAGTGGCAGAAGAAAAGATTTCAGTGCCGAGATTAGATCGACAGTTGGTATTGGTTCTTTTAAAAACAAATAACAATGCAGCCCTCCACTTTTAGATAATAATGGTACTAACGGTAATTTAAATTGTTGAAATAATGCTAAATAATTTTCAACTTTAAAACTTGAATAATCTTTTGAGTCTATATCAATACAACCAAACTGAACTGTTTTATCTAATCTACATGGTTGTATACCTATAGATATTTTACCTGCAATGTGATCTCTATAATCACCTTGTGTAATAGGTCTACCAGCCCACTCGTAGTTTGGTTTAAGTTTGTTTTTGTCTGTGTCTAATTGTGCCGAAGACATATCGGCGATACCAAAGTCTCCTTGGTATCCAGTAAATAATTCTATAAATTTATCAACCATAAAGATCCCGGGTCGGGACGACTCCACTCTCGCTTTGCCGTCCCTATCTCCTCCACAGAGGTAGAATTAGTAGTTAGATTCCTCTTGAGTTGCAGCTGCAGCTTTTTGCTGACTGTTTTTCAAAGAGTTATAAAAATCTCTAGCCATTTGATATAGGCCGGCATCGTCTACTTTTTTTATCATAGACACGTTATAACCATGCCAAGTAAAACTACCCGTGTTCTCTACAGAATTTAATTTATAAATTCTAGAAAACGTAGGTGCTTGTAAAGATTTTCCTGATTTAGGATCAACTTCAACTTCATTCTCCATCAACGAGTTCCATTGTCTACTGACTTTTAACTGTGTTGATTTCATTGTCATCAAAGCTTTCTCCGGTCTCTCACCATTGATAATTACAAAGTGATTTGCTGTTTTGATAATTTCATTTCCATTATCTAACATATCTTTGTTTCTATCATTTTGAGTTACCTTTGACATAACTCCAGGTCCTCTGTCATTATGTATAGGTCTACCTTCTCTTTTTTCAAAAGGTGCCCACTCTGGATATGTCATTTTGTAGAATACAGGAATAACTTCTATTCCTTTTTCTCCACTATACAATTTTTTTGTAACTGTATTATAGAACATACCAGCTTCAGCGCCTTCAACATACTTTGCATGTTTCTTTTTAGTTTCATCTGAACCTGATTGTAATAGTTTCAGAAAAGGTAAAGCAAGATCTCCTTTATCTACATTCTCAAGACCCATTCCTGAATCTGATACAAAGTCTAAAGCAGATAGCTCACCCGTTTGTCTTTTTATTACGTCTCTTGTTTCTTCACTCATGTTATTTGTTCCTCGTTATTTTTGTTTTGTTTCCCTTAAACAGGTTAAAATGTTCAGAAGGTAAGTCTAAATCTTTTTCGACTCGCTCTCTGAATAGTGCTTTGAGAGTCATGGGTTCCACTTTAAGTTTTTGAACCGGTTGGTACCCATTGCTCTCGGCAAGGTTTGCGTATTCGCTCGCCTTGTTATCTTCGTTACGACCAAAGGAAACAGTGATTTCATTCTTAATCAAATCACCCAAGTCGTTATTTCGAAGCCAGTTAAATGCGCCTTCTTTTTTATCTAAAGGTATTGTTGCGCTATAAATTTCTTTAATTTCTATTGCAGAACCATCTCTTAATTTCATAGTTTTTAATTTCATGGAGTCCATAATTTCTGGTATCACTTGTTGAGATAGTTTATCTGCTTGTTGTTTTTTTCTAGATAATTTTTCTTCATCTATTTTTATTTCGTCTTCTAGTTTTTGTAACTCTAAAACATGGCTAGATAATGACTCTACATTATTTAATTCATTTACTTGTTGAGGTGCATCCTCAATAAACATTTTTTCTAAATTACTCATCTATCTTTCCTCTTTCATATAAGTTTATTTCTATTGGGTAGTATTTTCTTTCTTGCTTGTCCCATTTTAACAAATTGTATTTACCATTTGTCATATCAGATACAATAGAACATGCAACACCAATTATTGCAGGATCGCCTGTAAGTAGTAAATAATCTTTTGTTGTAAAATTTTTTAACAAAGATCTTAATTTATATATTAATGGTCCTGGTGAAAAAATAATTTGTGATAACTCAGGAAGTAAAAATTTAAATTCACCATACTCAGAAGCACCCATAATATTTATTCTAGGATTGCCTTCTTTAGTTCCTGGTATTTCTTGAATCACATAAACTATATTTTCTTTCATGCTTGACAATATAGTTCTTTAATATTATATGTCAACCCAGAAAGAAAAAACTATGAAATACAAATTTAAAACTAAACCATACGCACATCAACTCAAAGCATTAGAAATGTCTTGGGAGAAAAAAGCTTTTGCGTATTTTATGGAAATGGGTACAGGTAAATCTAAAGTATTAATTGATAATGTTGCTATGTTATATGACAAAGGCAAGATCAATGGTGTTTTAATTGTGGCACCAAAAGGTGTATACAAAAACTGGTATAGTTCAGAAATACCAACACACTTACCAGATCATATAGAAAAAGTGTCCGTATTGTGGCAAGCAAATATTACAAAACAACAACAAAAAAATTTAGATACATTGTTTAAAACAGGCACAGATTTACATATTTTATGTATGAATGTAGAAGCATTGTCTACTAAAAAAGGTGTAGACTTTGCAGCAAAATTTATTAACTCACATAATACTATGATGGCCATAGATGAGTCTACTACAATAAAAAACCCTGAAGCTAAACGTACAAAAAGTATTGTATCTCTTGGTGTTAATGCAAAATATAAAAGAATCCTTACAGGATCACCTGTAACTAAATCACCATTAGATTTATATAAACAATGCGAGTTTCTTGACCCCTGGCTCTTAGACCATAACTCTTATTACTCGTTTAGAACTAGATATGCAGTTATGAAAACTGCAAACTTTGGTGGTAGATCTGTACAGATTGTAGTTGGATACCGTAATCTTGGAGAGTTATCAGACAAATTAAAAAATTTTTCTTACCGTGTATTAAAAGATGATTGTTTAGATTTACCTAAAAAAACTTTTATGAAACGTATTGTACAATTAACACCTGACCAATTTAAAGTTTATACGCAAATGAAAAAAGAAGCACTTGCAATACTTAATGGTAAAATGATTACAACAGCAAATGCACTAACACAATTAATGCGACTACAACAAATTACTTGTGGCCATTTCAAAGCAGATGATGGCACAGTGCAAGAATTAAAAAGTAATAGACTTGATGAACTTATAGATGTTCTAGATGAAATAGAAGGTAAAGTTGTTATCTGGGCCCACTGGCAAAGTGATGTAAGACAAATAATAAAAGCTATTGTTGAAGAGTTTGGTCCAGATTCTTTTGTAGATTACTATGGTTTAACACCACAAGAAGAAAGACAACAAAATATAAAACGTTTTCAAGAAGATGATAAATGTAGGTTTTTTATTGGCACACCACAAACAGGTGGCTATGGTATAACTCTTACTGCTGCTAGTAATATGATTTATTATTCTAATGGTTATGATCTTGAAAAAAGACAACAGTCAGAGGCTAGGATAGATCGTATTGGTCAAACTAAACCCATGACATATATTGATATAATGTGTGAAGACACTGTTGATGAAAGAATTGTAAAAGCTTTACGTAAAAAAGTTAATATTGCAAGTCAAGTTATGGGAGAAGAATTAAAAGCTTGGATTTAAAAAACTTTATCTAATAAACTTATTATTATAAAAGCTGCTGTTCCAATTAATAATCTTTCTATTCTAACAATTTGAGCTTTCATTTCTTTAATTTGATCAAAAGTTTGTTTTTGCATTATTCTGCAAAGTTTTTCATGGTCTTCTATTTTTTGTAATGCTGATTTTTTAACCATGTTTACCTACAAAATAACAAATTGGTTCTAATATTTTTCTATATACTCTACCTAATAAATGCACCTTGCCTCTTGATTCTTGTCGAATGTCAATAGTTCTATGCACGGCTATATGTTCTAACATTTTTTTTAAAACTTTATTATTTTTAGATAATTTTACAAGTGGTAAAAATATCTTATGATATCCTTTTTGATATTCAGGTGCTAAGTCTTTTGAGTGTCTTAACCATATTTTATTTCTAAATGATCCAAAACCGTAAGAGTCGTTCATCATAGTACAAACAATTTTGCCTCCGCTGCCTCCGCCTCCGCTGCTGCCTCCTCTAGCTGCATCTTGATTAGCTGCTGCTTGTGCATCTGACATACCAGTTGATCCTGTGTTACCACCTCTAGCTGCATCTTGATTAGCTGCTGCTTGTGCATCGGTTAAACCTCCACTTGGAGAACCACTACCACCTGCTGCACTATCAACAGCATCAAAAAAACCACCAATTGGATCACCTGTTATGTCGGCTGCTACTCCTGTCATAGTTCCATCATCAAAATCATCTGCTGGATCTGTGCTAGTTGATCCTGTATCTTGATCACCTCTTCCTCTATCAGGTATATCTAAACTTGGATCTGTTGGTTGAATCTCATTTCTATCTTGTTGAGCTATTATTTCTGCTATTGTTGCGTCACCCGTTACATTACCTGTAGCAATATCTGTTGGTGTAGCATTTGGAGTTATGTCTCCACCAACACCACTTATTCTGTTATATTCTTTTCTATCTTCTAATTCTTGCATTTGTATTGTGTTAGTTAAATTCCTTTTTTTCTGATCAGCAACTATATCTTCTAATTGTTCAACTCTGTCTATGTTGTATTGATCATAATCACCAAATGCTGATTGAGTATTAATTCCGTATTTATCTTGATAACCACCTGTAGCATTTGGATTTAAAAGACCAATGCTATCTGCTTTTTCTGTTTGTAATGTTGGTCCACCTTCAATTCCTAATGCTCCTATTGCGTCAAACACTAAACTTATAGGTCCACCTACAACTTTATTAATAGCAGCTGATGCTAAAGTTTTACCAACGTTAAGTTTTTGTCCAAATAAATCTACAGTTTGATTTGCAAAATCAACTACAGCTCCTGGCACTTTACCTAATTCAGTTAATGCACCCTCAACAGTTTGACCTGCTCTACCTAGTACATCTTGAAGAAAACCTTGTTGTTGTTCTGGTGTATCAACAAAACCAACGTTTGCATCTGTTCCTATAACATTTTCTAAAGACATAGGTTCTTCATAAGCGTTTCCAAATCCTAAAGATGGAGGTGCATCTGGTGTTGTATCTATTGCTGGTGTTTTAGGAAGACCTGTTGTTAAATCTATGCCCTCTACATAATCTTCTAATCCTGTAGTCGTATCTCCAAAAGTAGCAACCGGTGATTCTTGCGGCATTGTATCAAAAGTATCCGCACCTAAGTCATCCATAGTACCAGTGCCACCGTAAGGGTTTTGATCTGCAAATTCTGCGCCTGGTGTTGCTTGTCCTCCGCTCATACCATCAACTCCACCTAATTCTGGTGGATCGTAAATTCCATAATCTTCTTGTGCAAAGTCTTGAGGATCAATATCCATATCTGGATCTAATCCAATAAAACCAGAGGGTCCAGGAGTTACACCTGGATCAAAACCTGCAACACTGTCACCTGTCACCTGATTCTGGCCACCTCCTCCGCCTACATCTACTAATGTATCAACAGCTCCTGGTATCTGTGCTGTGTCTTGTGCTACATCTATTGTAGGTAATCCAGCGCCATATAAAGCGTATAAATCTTCTACGTAACTTCTTTCTGTAGGGTCATATTTTAATCCAGAAAATTCTGGTACAGCAGCTAATAATTCTGATCTTGTAGGTGTAGTAGTTCTTAAACTACTTACATCTATACTTGGATCTGTTAGTTGTGGATTTGCTATAATTGATCTAAGTTCTGGAAGTGTATTTGTAGTATTTTCATCTACTAAATCTACCAGCTCATTGTTCATGAAATTAATTGCCATTACGCCATTCCCCTTTGTCTTAATCTTATAGCTTGTTCTTCAGGACTTAGCAATGCTTGTTCTGTAGGTGTTAATCCTGTCTGTGATACAGATGCTTGTTGCACTGGCTGTACCATATCTGGATTTACTGCAGGTGTTGGTGGCAGTGCTGATTGTGTCATGTCATCGTATGATGGTAGGTATTGTTCTATATCTATGTCAAACATATCATTAAAAGATAAATCTCTTAAATCATCTTGTATATCTAACAATACATCTCTTGCTTCTTCAAATGGATTATCCATATCTATGTTTTCTGCAATTTGTCTAAACTCTCTTTGTATATTTTCTGATGGAAAATATGGTTTAAATATATCATTATCTAATCTATTATAAACGTTTGCTAAACCTCTTTCATTAAACTCTGTTCTAATAGCATCCATATCTGTGTCTAATATATCTGCAGCTCGTATATTTTTTAACATTTCTTTGTCTGTGTTAAATTTAGCTTTGTTAGCTGCAATAAATCTTTCAATAACATCTCTTGCAGTTTTAGGTCCACCTTTTAATACAGACTCTGAACCACCTGTAAATAGTCCTCTAGATTCCCTAACACCTCTTTGATAGTCTGCTATTTTAAAACCCATAGCTCTTACCGGATCTACTTTGACAGCTCTGAATCCTGCAAAACCAAGTAATTCATCTGGCACTTCAAAATATTCACCACGTTTAGATGGTTTGTCTGTTGCAGCTTGATACAATCTGTTGATCTGTTGGTATGAAAAAGGCAACATAGCTTTTGCTAAGTGGTTTGTAATAATTTTTATAACTTCTCCTGGTTGATTTTTTACTTGAGTCTCTGTATATAATTGTCTACCATCTCTTGTTCGACCTTCTCTTGCAATAATATCTAATGCAGCTTCCGTATAGATAGCTTCTGATATAAATGGTGATGCAAGTTCTCCTGCCGCCTGTGCCATGCCACGCAATACACCTTTCATCAACACTTCTTCATCTGTAATACCTTTTTGTACTTCGTTAATTAATGTTTGTATAGGTCTTGTTGCTACATCGTATGCATTACCATGACTAAAATCTATGTATTTTAATTCACCTTCTTTTGATCTAATTGGTAAGATTGTAGAATTTTTAGACCACTCTGGTAGATATTGTTTTAATGCTGAAAGTTGTTCGTTTGTAACATCGTTAAGTATTTGAAATCCTGATTGTATTACATTAGGTGCAATATACATAACTGTGCCTAAACCAGTTAATCTTTTAATACCTATATTTCTTAACGCTGGATCTTTTATTTCTTTTATTGCTCTTTGTGCAATATTAGTTGTTGTTCTTAATATCTCTGATGGAAATGACATAAACGTTCCGAGTGGTAAACGTCTTAATGCTCTAACTGTATCAGATACATATGCATAATTAGGTACTGTATTTCTTACAATGTCTGCTGCTTGATTATCTAACAAGTCATCTGTAAATTTTCTACCTGCTGCAGTGTATGCATTTTTTAAACGCAATCTTTCAACTGCAAAATTAGCTATTTTAAAAAAATCATCTTCGGCAGTATATAAATCCTCTGCACCTTTCATAAAAGATTTTGCTTTTCTACCGGTACCAGCAGTTAATTTTTTCATCATAGACTCTAATGGTTTTGCAAGATTTAAATTTTCACCAAATCTAACATCACGTAAAAGATTTTTTACATCACCAAGTTGCACTTGTGAGTTTACGACACCCAAATCTAATAGTTTTCTATATCTTGCATTAGCAGCTGCTTCATCAAAACCTACACCGGTTACTTTACCTAACACTCTTTTTATAGGTGCTCCTGTTTGTAATGGTGCAAAAGCATCTGCAAAAGCTCTACCTACAACTGCAGGATTTTCAAAAAATATACCGTTAGCTGCAGAAAAACCTGTTGCAGAAAATATATTTCTAAAGTGTGTGACTGGTGCAAGTATTGTTTTTGCAACTTGTGATGCTGCCTTTGGAAATAAAATTAAATTACGATATCCCCATGTTAAACCTTTTTCTACAGCTGTAGCTCCTGGCCTTGGTTCAAATAAAAATTGTAAAGCTCTTGATGAATCACCTAATCCTTCAGCTATTGCTTTTGATGTAAACTTACCTTGCAGTGGATTAATAGTAAACTCATCTCTAAAAAATGGTAAAAGATATTTATCTAACTCTACTATATCTTGATTAGGTAAAGCGTCTGCTGCTTTTAATGGATCATCAAAAAAGAACCCTCTTGCACCTGCAGGTGTATTTTTTGTAACTGCTGCTTTAACAGCATCATCTTGTTTTGCTAGTCTTTCAAACAATTCATTCTTTCTAGCAATAGCAGATAATTTTGTCATGCTGTTGTAAATAGAAAATCTAGGGTCTTCTATTTTACCAAACAAAGCTTGTATTGTAGCTTTGTCTTTGCCTTTTGTTTCTGCAAGAATACGTCCTGGTTTAATTTGATCTGTTAATATATTTTTAAAAAATTTATCTAACTCTGGCCCTTCATCTGCAGCTGTGTCGTCAACATATTTAAAAGGTAATCCTGGCGGTGATTTTTGTTTTTGTGCTGATTTAATAACAGTGCTAACCATAGTTTCTGCTTGAAAGTCTGTAAGTTTTTTACCATTTTTAGCTGCATAATCTTTAAAAAATTTTTTTGTATTGTTTATAGCTTCTTCTGTTGGTTCATACTTCATGTAAGGTAAAATAGAGTTATCTTCAAATATTCTATATGTGTTACCAAGATATTCTTTTACTCTACTACCCATTAAAGATTGTAATGTTTTTACATCTTTTGGTGCGTTAGATGATGCATTTATTAATTGAGAAAATGTTTCTCTTGCACCGTTTAAAGAACTAAAGATTGATTTTATAGATTCATCTGTTGCACCATTATCTTTTAGTAATTTATATACAGGTGCAGATTTACTAGGTGATATTTTTTTACCTATATTGTCAGAAAACAATATATCATTTAATCCTTTGTATATATCTGATTTTCTTGTTTCTGTTGTTTTATCAAATAAAGATTTTATAGTTGGAAACATAGTATCAACTTGTCTATCTATATTTTTTACTAACTCCATGGCTCTATTAGTATCGGCCATAGTTGCTCCTGTTTCTGCCATCTTTGCTTCAAATACTTCTTGAGGTTTTGCACCTCTTGCTCGTAATCCAGAAAACACTTTGTTAAAATATTGATCTAATTTAGAATTACTAAACTCTAATCTTCTACCACGTTGCACAGCTGCCTTAATCGCCTTACCTGCACCATATCCAGCTAACAAAGTAACTGGACTTTCTGCACCAAATTTTAATCTATTCATTAATTTTTTACCAGCGTCTTCTCTACCACCTTCGTCTGTAGTTTCTTCTAGTTGTGTGGGTCCAGCTTCAAACACATCACCAAAACTTCCTATGTCTTCTACGTTTGCAACAAATGCTTCGCCTCCTACACCACCAGCCATACCAGCTAAAAATTTTTTTCTACCTAATGTTTTATTAAAATCGTTTGCTTTCTTTGCAGCTTTTTGTAAATTACCACCTGTTGCATCCATATAGTTACCAGCTTTTTTTGCTTTAACAGCTTTACTTGCTAATTTAAAACCTATACCACCAGGCACACCTATTTGTATTATTGTTTCTGCTAGTTTACCTATAGCTCTATCATCAGCTACTTCTTCAAATACGTTAAATTTATCAAATGCTGTTTCTACTTTAGCAGCAAGATCTGTATCAAAACCTAAATCTATTAATTCTGCACCAAGAGATACAACACCTTCAGGTACTTTTATGACACCTGATACAATACCTGCCATTGCTGCTGTAATTGCACTTGTCTCTGAACTTTGTTCTTGTGGGGTAAGGTCAAAGTAGCCAAACGCATCTATTTCTTCAGCCATCTAACCTCCTATAATAATGCTGTAAATTCTGGTAATTCTATTGCTTCAAGTTCTGGGGTAATCTCTATTACTTTACCATTATCTACATCTATGTAAACACCTGGTGTTTTACGTTTAATATCATATACACCATCTTTTAATTTAATTCTACCTTTTGGAACTTTACCAGCTTGCGATATTTCTGGTGCAACATTAAAATCAAATGACGCGTGATTTCTTGCTTTACTACCATCACCATATGTTGCTAAGTATAATTCTTCTCTTCTTGAAATTAATCTTTTCATACTAGGATCTTTACCAGCTTCATCTAATTTATTTAATCTTGCTGTTTCTTTAATTATATTTGCTTCTGTTGCTCCATCTGGAAATTTTTCTGGATTTGCTTTTATATTTACAATAGCTGTTCTTCTATTTTTTAAAACAGTTTTACTAGGTTGTGCTTCTTTCATAGCTTGACCAAGTGCTAATTTAGCAGCTCCGGTTCTAACAGCTGCTTCTCTTGCATCATCTGCTTTTGTAAATTGTGCATAAGGATCTTGTAATGATCCAACTAAATTTTGTAAAAATCCATCACCAGCAAATTTACCTGATGCTAGATTTAAACCTAACTGACCTATTGGTAATCTAGTTTTAGGAGTATATTTATCAAGTATAGTTTCAAACTCAGGTGCTAGTACATCTGTTCTTTTACCTACATTTGTAACAAAATCTCCATTTTCTTTTTTAGTTCTATCAACAATACCAGTCATGATACCATTGTTAGTAGATCCGCCTCTTCTAAACATTGGTCTTTTTAAAGTTCTACTCATTATGTTCTACCACCAAATATTCTACCATATATATCAGCACCTGCTAAACCTAAACCTAGTGCTGTTGTTAATGGACTAGATTGTGCTGCTGCTGGTGATTCACTAAATGTAACAGATCCTAGTCCAGATAATCCAGCAACACCTTGACCTAACATATTTAATCTTCTTCTTGGATCTTCAACTGCCATTGCTGCTGCTTGTCTTTGTGCATCTAGTATCGCTTGATTTTGTGCTTGTTGTTGTGCACCTAATGTACCAAGACCAGATATTTGTGCTCTACTAAAGTCTTGTGCTGCTGCACCTAATCCTCTTTGTTGATTAGATATTGCTTGTTGGTTTGCTAGATCTTGTTGTCTCCTTGCTGCTGCATTTTGAAAACCTTGTTGTAATAAATTAGATTGTATTGCCGCTCGATTCCTGTCACTTGCTGCTTGATACTCGGCTCTTTGTACACCTTCACGGCCACCACCAAATGCACCAGGTACACCTAATGTTTGTGCTGCTTGTTGATTTTGTTGTATTTGTCTTTGTCTATCAAACTCTGATAACGTTGCATCGATTACTTGTTGTTGATACGGCGATTGATATGATGCAATAGATCCTGCACCTGTACCTGCACCTGTTCCAGTTAATGGTGTCATTGCATCTGCTGCAGTTGTAGCTTTTGTTAAGAATGGTTGAAAAGAACCAAGGCCTGTTGTTGGGTCCACAGCTTGTTGATACGCTGCTGCTTGTAATGGATCTTGTGCTGCAACTTGTGGTGCAAGTTCAGCCATACCTGCTCTAGTAATTCCAAATTGTTGTGCTTGTGCTTGTCTTGATGCAAACTGTTCTGCAGTTTCACCAGGTTGTTGTGTTGTTGCAGTTGTAACAGTTGGTAATCCAGCTTGTCTTGTAAGATCAGCTGCATATGTTTTACCTAATGCTTCTACATATTCTGGTGGTAAAGTTCTTTGTTCTGTTATACCACCTGTTTGTTTTAATACTCTACCGCCATCGGCCATAAATTTTTGCATAAGTCTTTCAGCTTCTGCATCAAGAATATTCATTTCTTCAGGTGTTAATAATCTTAATTCTTTACCAAACAATTCTAATGCTAATTCGTTTCTTGAATCCATAATATCTGGATCTGATGCCATTTTTTTCTGTTCCATAACTTTTTTTCTATTCATATCGTCTTGATATTCTTTCATTAAATTTTCCATCATGTTTTTTTTATCGAGCATTTCTCGCTCTTTAAGATAATCTTCAAATGTAGGTTCAGCCATTAAACTACCCTTCTCTCTAAATTTTTCATAGTATCATACATCTTTTGTGCCCCTTTTTCAATGCTACCATTACCTGCTCCTCTTACAGCATCTGCTGTAAAAACAAACTCATTTTTTGATAACATAGCTGGTACGTCATCTGCTTTTTCTTTAATACCTACTGGCACAAAGCCACCTTCATCTCTGTAGTCTCGTTCCATGACTCCAGCTTTATTTGATCTCATGATACCTGTTGGCATAGCTCCACCCATCAAACCAACCCTGCCGCCTGATGCTAGATTTTTTTCATATTCTTTAAATTCTTTATTTTTTTTTGTTTCATATTCGTAATAATCATTCCATGTTTGAGCATATAATTTTCTTTTTTTATCTCGTAAATTTTTAAGATACTCGGGTTGAGAATCTGGATTGTACGAGCCACCTGGATTTCCTAAATTTTCATAATATTTTCTTTCCTCTTCTTGTAATTTATTACTTGTTTCCCTCCATTCTTTCCATGAATCTGCTTGATCAAAAAAATCACTTCTACTTAACATAGTTGGTGGGGTTGGACCCGCAACATCTGCCATTGTTGGTCTATTAGGATCATAAATATTTGGATATTTACCTACTGCAATATCTGTATAAGTATCTGGTCCATATATTTGACCATCTGGTGCTTTATATTCAAACCTTCCGTCAGATCTTTTTTTAGCTTTAAATCCAGGAACTATACCTTCGTAAGCTGCAAAACCTTCTGAGTCAGGTGTAAATGTTTTAGCTGGACCCGCAACATCTGCCATTGTTGGTCTATCTGTACCAGCATCAGGTGTCGGAGTTGCTGCTTCTGGGTTTAATAAATTGTAAAGTCCTTCTCCAATAGAAGTTCCTACTTTTTGAATTGTTGGTGTTTCTTTTGCTATGTCAAAAGCAGTCATTCCAACTGTTAAAGGTAAATTAGCTCTGCCTAAAACATTTTTTGCTAAAGTTCCTAAACCAACTTTACTTCCTAAACCTTTTACAGTCTCTCCTGCTACAAGTCTTTTAGCAGCAGAAGAAACACCTCTTGTTGCTCTATCTTGTGCTTTTTTAGCTAGTTGCATTCCTTTAGTAGCTTGTTCAGGAGTTTGTATAACTTCAGTTCCAAATTTAGTTTGACCAATATTTTTAATTGCTTGTCCTAAAGTTGAACCAGGAATACCTCCACTAGGTAATCTAACGTTTCCAGTTGAGGATAATACTGGTATGGTTTTTCCATATGTTTTAGCAACATCTATGTTGGGTGTTGTAAATGTTTTAGGACCTTTTTGAAATAAATCAGCTGCTCTAAGTTTAAAACCTCCTGTTGGTCTTCCTGCTTTAAAACCTTCTTTTGCTATTTTATCTGCAGAAGGAGTTCCTGTGTATGTCATTTGAACACCAGCAGGTTGAAAAAATTGTTTTATAAAAGATTGGTTAGCTCTATTACGAGCTATGTTTTCTGCAAGTGTATTAGCTGAACTAATACCACCAACTTGATATCCTATTCTACCACCATCACGAACATTGTATCTTGCAACAAATGCATTTCTACCTGCATCATCTAATGCTGAATACTCTGGATCATTTGCATAATAGTTATCCATATAAACTCTCATTTGTTTTCCAACTACATCTTTTCTTGCAGCTAGATATTCTTCCATAGTTTCACCAGGTTCTTGTTCTCTAAAGTCTCCTTGAAAGTAACTTGCTAATGCAGATGCTCCTGCTGTAACACCACCTACAAATAATTGTTGTTGAACAAATGGTGGTAAAGCTTTTAATCCAGGTATCTTACCAATTGTTGCATCTGTTGCTGTTTTTATTATGCCAACACCTTTTTCAGCATCACTTGCTGTTTTTGCAGTTCCGGCTGCTTCTTGAGATTTAAATAAACTACCCGCTTTACTTCTAGCTCCTTCATTAAAAAATTCACCTATTCCACTAGCACCAGGATCTCTTAATCCTGCTTTCTCCATGCCAGCTCCAAAAGCTTTTCCTCCACCATAAAATAATAAACCTTGTTTTACAGCATCAGTTAAATTTCCTCTTTGATCAAGTCTACCTAAACCTCTCATAATACCAGCAGCTGCTGGTCCATAACCTGGAATCATTGCAACAAAAGGTGCAGCTTTAACAGCAACATTTGCTAATTCATTTGGTATAATTTTTCTAGTTCTGTCAACAACTTTATCTTTAAAATCTTGAAAGACACTACCAACACCAAATTTTTTTCTAGGTTCTACATTCATAATACCACCTTGTGCACGTAATTGTCTTCGCATTTGAGATCTTGTAATCATATATATTAAATTTTGTTTATATTATTTAGGCAGGAATTACACCTGGATTTATACTAATACTTGTTTTTAACAAGTAAATCAAGACTATGTTATAACTTCTCTAGGCTTAGATTGTAAGGCCGAAAGAACTACATGTAGTCTATTAGCTGTTGCTGCAGTCACTTTTAGTATCTCACTTTCCTCTAATACTAAAGGGGCTGATAATAATTCTGTTGTTCCATTAGCAGATATAGACTTTGTCTTAAATAAGCTAAATACGTTATCACTGGTATCTGTAATAGTAATTGTTATAGTATCTGCATTACCAGAATCTTCTGATACTAATATAGATTTTACAATAGCGGTAGTGGCTGTTGGCACTGTGTACAGTGTTGTAGCTGATGTAGTCGTTAAATCTACTTTTTTATTTATAAATGAATTAGCCAAAGAAGTATGCCTCCGCTTCTGCTTCGTCTTTTAAATCTTGTTGATAGGTAGTATTTAATTTTTGTACAATACTATCTATGTCTCTTACAAAAGATTGTTGAGTTTGTTGATTATACTCTGTATCAGGTTGTGTTAATGATTGTACAATTCTTGCCATTATCTTCTTCCATCTGGTTGATAATCAATTCTAAACGTTCCTACTTTCCAAAATTGACTTGTGCTTGTGTTATCTATTTTTAACGATATTGATCTAGCTCTAGCACGTGTATCTATTTTTTGTGTGCTAGATGTTATTGTAAATGGACCAAGAGATGAACTTGCTTGTGAGTCATTTGGAAAGTCTCTTAAATTTAATGTAACTCTAGTATCACCTGTTTGTGCTAAAAAATCTGGTATGACTCTTCTTATCTTCATCATAAATTCACCATCACCAGTTAATCCTTGTTGTCCAATATCAAAATCTCCAGATTCAATTGATGCAGTAATAGCAGATGTTTGACCAGCTTTAACTTGATTTAATCCTGTTTCATGTTCATAATATGTTGAAGTGCCATCAGTATTACCATAAATATAATTACTATCTGTTGTTGCAGTTGTACCACTTGAATCATATTCTGTTGCATGAGGTTTACCAAATACTGCTGAGTCTTGCCATGCTGTTCTTGCTAAAGTCCCTGTAGTCCATACTGGTCGCTCGGAACTTGAGTCTAGATAATTGTATGTTACAACTCTGTTTACAGTTCCAGAACTTGAACTTGGATAAAACCACATGACCTCACCAAACAAGTTATTTAATCCAGCATTAATATGTTGTTTAGGTGTTGTATTAATATCGTCAAATACAAAATCTTCAACTAAACACGGTAGTGATTCTAGTTTACCTGTGTATCTAAAAAAACCATTTTCTGACATCCAGTATGCAGCACCGTCAACTTCAACAGCTGCATTTTGTCCAATTAATCCACAGTTAGTACCAACCTGTTGGAACGAGAATGTAAATGGTGGACCAACAAAACGCATAATAAATAATGCAGTATCAGTCCAAATATAAATTGCATCTCTACCTCTAATAGCTCCCATAATTTTAGATCCATCTGCAAGTCTTTGAGTACCAGCAGTGTTAGTAGCTGAAGGTGTATAAGTATTAATATCTTCTTGAGAAGAGAATCTTATAAACATTTCATCTTGTGTAGACTTTGTACCAATAGTTGTTTCTGTTCCAAAAAATATTAAGTGACGGTCTGGTGTAGATACTAAACTAAATGCAGAAGCCGTTGGTGCACCTGTTATAATAGTTGCTCTAGTAGAGTTTGCATCAGTTGGGTTTGAGTTCCATTCAAAACTTTCACCGCCATTAATAGTTGCGATAAGTTTGTTACCTAAATTATCTAAAGACCATAAACCTGGTGCAGTTACAATATCTCCTGATGCTGCAGCATTCCATGCAAAAAAACTAGATGCATCTGTTACAGTTGCACCTGATGAATGTGTTGCTGCGGTTGTACCATTAGCACCTCTTGTTAGTCCTGATAATGTTCCACCGCTATTTCCTGTATATGTAATTAGCTCTGTTCCTATTTGTACAGTTCCTGTTGATGGAAAAGAAGAAGAACTTGCCATTGTTAATGATGTTACACTTGCATTAATTCCTGATGATAATGTTGATGTAAACTGACCAGCTTGTTGACCACCCCATGATCCAAGACCCCAACCTGTTGTTGCAACTTCAACTGCAGGTCCAACAGGATAATAATGTTTAACTCTAATACCGCCTGATGTAGTTGCACCAGATCCAGATTCATTAGATCCGGTATCGATTGTAAGTGTTGTATCTGTTGGTATTGATGTTACCATAAATTTATTATCATCAAAATTTGATGAATTAAAATTAGAGTTAGTAATAGATGTAAAATTATCTAATAATATAATATCAAATTTGTTTATATTATGTGCTGATGAAAATGTTAATGTTACGGTTGATGAACCATTAGTTGTACTAAAAGCACTTGTTAAAGTTGTAGTATTTTTAATTGGATGTATGTCATAAAATATACCACCAGAATATGCATATAAAATTCTGTTTGTACCTAATACTGCATATTTAATACCGGACGTATTTACAAAATGATGAATAGCAGTATTTCGACCTGTAATATCAATAGACCCTAATTGAGACCATCCACCTATTTTTTCAGGGCTACTATATCTAAAACGAACATTATCACCTGCAACCCATTGGCTTTCACCACCGGTAGATGTAACTTGTTTATTAAATCCAGGTGCAAATTTTACCTTTTGTAACATAATAAATTACCTTATGGTTTAGTTGGCCACGTAGCATTTTCACATTTTTCAACAGTATCTTTACCACCAGGTAAATCTCTAAAAGTTTTTTGAGCAATAGAATAACCAGCATTAACGCAATCATAATGTGAATTAAATTGATAACCTGATACTGTATTGTTTGGACACTGACCT
>Ga0181405_1000119_pt1 | contig 26185 bp, 33 predicted proteins | sample 28SPOviralmetaG_FD_130134 | JGI IMG/M metagenome (GOLD analysis project Ga0181405, IMG submission 130134) | Marine viral communities from the oligotrophic San Pedro Time Series (SPOT) site, San Pedro Channel, CA, USA - 28 SPOT_SRF_2011-11-29 | ecosystem: Environmental > Aquatic > Marine > Strait...
GAGGAGCTGGGACTGCAAGAGGTCAGCGCGCTCAGTAGCAGCAGCGCTCCGCTTGTTACGTAAACTTTCAATTTCATTTATAATATCCTGTTGTTTGTTTCTTGATTCTTGAGTAATGTTATAGTAGAATGCCTTATTGCGTAATTGCAAATAAGCACTTAATGCTGTTAAAGCAGTTTTAACTAAACCTAACATACTAAATTATCACTTCTTTGCTTTTGCTTTAGCTTTAGCAGCAGCCTTTTCTTTAGCCTTACCAATATTCAAAGCAAGCATTTCAATAACTTTATATGCTTTGCTTAAAAATGTACCTTCCTTAGGTGTAGGGGTAAGTGCTGTGATAGATGATGCGAGAACAACAGCTGCTGCTGCTACTCCGAACCATGGCTGATCTTGTACAAATTGTATAATAAATTCCATAACAATAATATTTAGGCTAGACAGCTTGAATTATAATAAAAGTACATAAATATCAATATGTCGACTAAAGAGATCACCAAAAAAATTCAAGCTGGTGTAGGAGTGACTGCAGATGGCATTTACGGTCCTAATACTGCATTAGCTATTATTAAAGGCTTAAAATTATCAGAAAAGGAACTAACGAAGTTTATTCAGGAAAAGGTTGGTTCCTTACCGGACGGAGTGTATGGTAAGAATACCGGTAAGAGTATATTAGATAGCTTAGGTTTAGGAACTAAAGAAAAGGAACAAGTTAGTGTTCCTTCTGCTATTGTTGATGGGAAGTATCCAGAAGTATATAAAGCATCACCAAATGTTAGTTCCTCAAGAATAGTTCCTGAAGGAGTAGTTCTTCATCACTCATCAGGTTCCTATAATGGTTCCGTAAGTTGGATTCTACAAGATAGATCAAACGTCTCATACCATTGTATTATTAATACTGATGGAAGCCGCACTTCGTTTGCAGAAGATGATCGTCGTTGTTGGCACGCTGGTAAATCTCGATTTAAAGGGCGGGGCGGTTGTAATGGATTTTTGTTAGGGTTAGCATTTTCAGGTAATACAAAAACGAGAGAGCTTACTGAAGATGAGATAGCTTCTGCCGTTGAATGGTTGTTACCACGATTCGAAAAATGGGATTGGCCAACAGATCTATCTACCGTTACGACTCATAAAGAAATATCACCAGGTCGTAAAGATGACGTTGATTCTCGAGCAGAACAAGCTATACTTAAAGCACTTAAAGCAGCATTATAATTATGATTAAAAAAGAAGGAGAAAATATTGTACGGGTTTGTTGCGGTCGTAAAGGCTGTCCAACAGTTGAAAAACTTGATGAAGAAAACTATAAGGTCACTGATGATGACGGTAATTCTATCATTGTAAAGAAAGAGGAGCTTTCATTGATGGGAGATGCGGTACAAACCATCAATGAGGATCAGCAACTACTAAATGGATAATGGCGGACGTTGAAGATAAAAATTCAGAAAACGTAGAAGGTAAGTTCTACGTCGATGAGCAATGCATAGATTGTGATCTATGCCGCGAGCATGCACCTGATAACTTCGAACGAGAAGAAGACGAAGGTTACTCATATGTATATAAGCAACCGGCTAATGATCAAGAACTAGAACTTTGTATGGAAGCTCTAGAAGGTTGCCCGGTAGAGGCAATCGGTGATAATGGATAACTTAATATTGTTTACATTTGCATCATATGGATTGTGTCATATTCTAATGTATGGCACAATCCTTAATAAACCTCGTAAATGGTTAACAACCAGATATAATGTAATCAACGAACTACTATCTTGCGCTCTATGTACAGGCTTTTGGTGTGGTTTAATAATAAAACCTAATATTATATTTGGTCTATATAGCGCAGCTACCTGCTATATAATACATATTATTACTGGTCTATTGTTAGATAAATCTACTGATCAGTAATAAACTTCTTTAATGAGGCCAATTGATGTATAGCATAGTCCATTCCTGAGCATTCTGCTTCATCTATCATTTCATCTATTTTAGCAAGTATATCTACTTTGCTTATATGGCCTTCCCCCGGCTTCTCTTCATCCGATACTGGAGACGTAGTATTAGAAATTTGATTGGCAGAATATAAATTAGATCCAGCATCACCTGGTACACCCATTGGTAGGCTGCCCTTACGGTAAGATGGTGATCCCTGTTGAGCTGCTTGTTGTCCGCCAGCCATGCGAGGAGTATACTGACTACCATACTCAACAAGATACTGCTCATAAATTGTATTAAGATTGTTAAAGTCTTCCTCAAACCGATTCATGTAAATATTTAATGGAAAAGTATAAAATAGCCCTTATAATATGTTATGGAAAAACGTAAAGTTGATTACGAGACAATAGACTTTCTATCACGAGCTTTAGCTTTTAGATTTAAATTAAACGGGCGTGAATTTACTCACGTAGTTGGTATTTCACGAGGTGGCCTTCTACCAGCTAAAATTATTAGTTATGTTTTAGATGCTCAGTTTCTTAGTTACGGGGTGAGTTCATACGAAGGTAAACAGCAGACAGGTGATATGGATGTATCACAGACTATAGATTTTGACAAATTTCCTGATGATGCGCGCATTCTAGTAGTGGATGATAAATGTGATACTGGTAGTACCATTGACCATATCAAAAAGATAATTGGTACCAGGTTTGAATATGTTAGATATGCGACAGTGTTTGCAGAAAAGAGAGCTATTAAAAAGGTAGATCATTATGGGGTAGTACTTCCTGACCATACTTGGATTGATTTTCCGTGGGAATAGATTATACTATATTAAATGACTTCACGAAAGATAACATGCATAGTATCCGGTAAGAGTTATACCTTTTCTAAAGACTATTACGATAAGAAGGTAGTTGAATATGAAGATGAGGATAATCTTAAAAAATACTTTATTACGCGTAAGGTACGAACATATCTTAATAAGGGATACTCAATAAATGATATACGAAATATAATAGGAGTTACAGATGAAACTCTACCGAGTCAAGATTCAGAAGATATTAGAGCGATGATCGAGTATCATAGTATTAGGAATAAAGGTAAAAATAAGAGGGTGTCAAATACTTTGAACTTTGCTACACTTAAATCTGACCCTGACGTGTCTGCATTTATAAATACTATAAGCCAATATGAATAATAGAAATAACGTTATCGCAAAGCTGGGCCGACAAAATACTATCCGTATTTTCGAGGCAGGGTCAGGTCGTTTAATGCGAGAGATCGCTGTCAACGGTACTGTGTGCGATAATCCGGTTTGTGAGGAAACCAGTGTTAGTGTAGAGTTAATCTCTGAGGGTAAGAAGTATAAGGATAGTTTTAATCCTATTACTGGAGCATTAAAAAGTAGGGAACTTGTTTAAAGTTTAATTAAACTAATTATTAATTTTTACTAAAGGTAGAACAATACAATGTCTATTTTCAAGGAACAACTGTCTCGCAAGCCAAACTTATATCCGTGGACCGAACAATTCATTGAGTCAATGCATAATGGATTCTGGACTGATAAAGAATTTTCTTTTAAGTCTGACGTTCAGCAATATAAAACCGAACTGACGCAACAAGAGCAAGATATTATTGCTCGTACACTATCTGCCATAGGTCAGATAGAGGTAGCAGTTAAGACGTTTTGGGCTAAACTAGGAGAGAACTTGCCGCATCCTGCATTACAGGATTTAGGGTATGTAATGGCCAATACAGAAGTCATTCACAATAATGCCTACGAGCGTCTTTTATCGGTGCTCGATATGGAGGATATTTTTGAGCAAAATTTAAAGCTTGATTTTATTGAAGGTCGAGTAAATTATTTGCGTAAATATACTCATAAATTTTATAAAGATTCTAAAAAACAATATCTATACGCGTTAATACTATTTACATTATTTGTTGAGAATGTATCGCTATTTTCTCAGTTTTATGTTATTAACTGGTTTGCTCGATATAGGAATGTACTTAAAGATACAGATCAGCAAGTTAAATATACTCGTAACGAAGAGAATATTCATGCACTAGTTGGTATGAAGATAATTAATACCATTCGTGATGAGCACCCAGAATTATTTGACGAAGAGCTTGAGGAGCGGATCGCTCAAGAAGCGGTGTGTGCTTATAAGGCTGAAGGTAAGATTGTTGATTGGATGATTAATGGAATACAAGAAGATAATTTATCTGCTCCTATTGTCAAAGAGTTTATTAAGAATAGAATTAATAATTCTCTAGAACAAATAGGATTTAAAACTGTTTTCAACATTGATAATAGTTTAATAGAGCCTACAATGTGGTTCGAAGAAGAGCTTCTTGGTAACAATATGACTGACTTTTTTCACTCACGTCCTGTTGAATACTCTAAGAAGAACCAATCTTTTGATGAAGCAGATATCTTTTAAAATAATATGAACAATCCATACTGGCTAAACGACGACTCAAGACAATTTTTACAACGCGGATACCTTCTAGAAGGAGAAACTGCTGAGAAGCGTATTGAAGATATTGCTAAGAAAGCTGAAGAATATCTAGAACTCGATGGTTTTGCGACGAAGTTTATTGACTATATGGAGAGGGGGTTCTTTTCATTATCATCACCTATATGGTCTAATTTTGGAAGATATCGCGGGCTGCCTATTTCATGTTTCGGATCTTACATTCCAGATGATATGGAAAAGATTCTTACTAAAATATCTGAAGTAGGTACTATGTCCAAGGTTGGTGGTGGCACATCTGCATATTTTGGTGATGTACGGCATCGTGGTGCACCTATTTCAACCGGTGGCTCAGCAACAGGAATTCATCCTCAGCTTACAGTATTTGATTCGTTAACTAATTATGTATCGCAGAGTAATGTGCGTAGAGGCTCATTTGCCGCATACTTGCCAATCGATCATCCTGATATTCATGAATTTCTTCATATTCGTGGAGAGGGTGATTCTATTCAAGATCTATCTATTGGTATAACAGTTAGTGATGACTGGATGGAGTCAATGATTGCAGGGGATAAAGATAAACGAGTTCTATGGGGTAAGGTTATTAAGAAGCGGTATGAGTCTGGATACCCGTATATATTCTTCTCTGATACTGCTAATAAGAACGCACCACAAGTCTATAAAGATAAAGGTAAACGTATTAATGCATCGAACTTATGTACAGAGATTTTCCTGTCTACAGATGAAGAAGAGTCATTTGTATGTGATCTATCGTCATTAAATCTTGCAAAATGGGATGAGATAAAAGATACTGATGCTATTGAGACTCTTACGTTCTTTTTGGATGCAGTTATGACAGAATTTATTAATAAGACGTCTGGTATAACACATATGGAAGCACCTCATAAGTTTGCTTTAGAGCAGCGCGCTCTTGGTATCGGTGTGTTAGGTTGGCATACATACTTGCAACATAATATGATTGCCTTCGAGTCTATGGAAGCAAAGCTAGCCAATACATCTATTTGGAAAGTTATACAAGAAAGAACAATAAATGCTTCTAAAGAAATGGCAAAGATCTATGGAGAGCCAAAACTTCTAGAAGGTTATGGTTTACGAAATACAACCCAGTGTGCTATAGCCCCAACTACATCTTCGTCGTTTATCTTAGGTCAAGTATCACCTTCTATTGAACCTCTTAATAGTAATTATTTTACAAAGGATCTTGCCAAGGGTAAATTTACGTATAAAAATCCAGATCTTAAAAATTTACTATCATATAAAGGTAAAGATGATATTGATACTTGGAAGTCGATACTTGTTAAAGGAGGTAGTGTACAACATTTAGAATTTCTTAGTAGAGAAGAAAAGGATGTATTTAAAACGTTTGGTGAGATATCTCAAAAGGAGATCTTAATTCAAGCTGCACAACGTCAAAAGTATATCGATCAAGGCCAGTCTATTAATTTAATGATTCCCCCTAAAACACCGCCTAAGGAAGTTAACGAGCTACTTATCTTTGCCTGGGAGAATGGTATTAAATCTCTATACTACCAACGTTCAGCTAACCCAGCTCAAGAACTAGCACGATCAATTCTTACATGTTCTTCATGCGAAGGTTGATATTGATAGAATAAATATATATCTAATATGGATAATATCTTTACCGTGTTCAATACTTTTATTGCAGGCGCTATAGCTGTACTAATTATACTTCTTAAGTTTTATTTAAATAATAAGAGATGTTATGACCCGGTAGCTGCGCAAAATACTGTTGATGAAAATGTAATGGCAGCTATTGAATATATACAACAGGAGCTTGATGCTGATAGGGTAATAATACAAGAATTTCATAATGGGGGAAAGTATTTTTCTGGTAGCTCACAGCAAAAATTATCTATAACATATGAATTTTGCAGGAAAGGTATTTCTTCTGTGTTTAGAAGGTTTCAGAATGTTCGTGTATCTGCTCTAAGTAACATTCTTAAGCATTCAATAACAAATCAAATACATGTTAATTTAGATGACGAAAAATGTGCTTATAGCTATGATCTTCAAACTCATGGCACTACAAATGCTGTATTTACAATACTAAAAACATTGACTAATAAGAATATTGGTCTATTATCTATACATTACGTCAATCGGGACAATATTGCTCTTACAGATAAACAAAAAGAGTTAGTTGATAGACAGAGAAAAATTATTTCTGGGTATCTATTATCCCATAAAATTAAAATATGAATTGGAAATACAATAACACAGTGGAAGAAGAAAGTGCAGAATTAGGATCAGGAGCGTTACAGGCTTTACTAGCAGCATCCTATAGCGGGTCGTCGGGAGGAAATTCTATTAGAACGGTTGAAAATACAATATACTTTTACGGTGATGTATCAGAAAGTAATGCACTTGATCTTAATTCAACCCTGCATGCAGTAGATAAAAAGTTGCAACTCTCAAGTCAATTTTTGGACGTTAAGCCAGTTATTAACTTATATATTAACTCGTATGGAGGTTCCTTATTTGCGGGATTAGCAACTGTAGATACTATTAGACGTCTTAATGCAGAAGTTCATTCTATTATAGATGGAGCTGCAGCTTCAGCCGCAACAATTATATCTACATCATGTGCAAAACGTTCGATTGGCAAATATTCAAAAATGTTAATTCATCAGCTATCAGCCGGTGCGTATGGTAAGTATACTGAACTAGAAGATGATATGGAAAATAATAAGCATTTAATGGAAACAATTAAATCTATCTATAAAGAATATACCAAAGTTCCAATGAAAAAGCTTAATGAAATTCTTAAGCATGATTTGTGGTTTGATTCAAAAACATGTCTTAGTTTAGGGTTAGTAGATGAAGTTATCTAAATTTGTTGCAATAATTAGTTAGTGATATTAAATATATATCTATGAAAACACTAACTAATTATTATAACCCTATTGTTAATCTTGAAAAAACCTTTGAAGCATTATTCAATCAAACCCCACTATTTCACTCTCTAGAGGAAATTTACAAGACAGGTGATCAAGTTCGTTTCTCCGGAGATGACAAAGCACTTACAGTTCAAGTAGACTTACCAGGGGTTGAAAAAAGTAGACTAGACTTATCAACAGATTCAGATAAGCGAGAAGTTTACATTAAAGCTACCCGTTCGGTTAAGACACAGGAAGGGCAAAGAGATCAAACATATAATAGATCTTTTAGCATTGGTCGTGAGTATGATCTTAATAAAATTGAATTTAACTATGTAAATGGTCAATTGGAAGTATCTGTACCACGTCGTAAGAAAGAAGAATATATTCGTAAATATTCAATATAATTTTTAATCCTAACCAACAAACCCTCAGAGTTAACTCTGAGGGTTTTTTTATTTTACAGATTAGTTAAGGCAAAATAATTAATCGCTAAATGAAGAGTGTTATCTGTTATAATTAATAACCACATTGCTAAGTACTCTGGCGTTTTTTTGCAATAACCATATTGTGATGTATTTTCCTTTCTTAGCCAATACCTTCTTGGAGCAAGGTAATTTTTAAGAATAGCAACTTTCTTAGCTAAGGCATAACGATCAATAAAGAAATGAGTAATGCAAATAACAGAAAACGCAGCTAACGACGGCTCCATTATAAGAAAAGGGAGCGAATACGTAAATGCATGAGCAGCTGCCGCTTTACTGCATTTCGTTTTATTAAGTGCCATCCAGTCGCTCTGAAGAAGATAGTCACCAATTAAATGGAGTATCAGTTGGAGCATTGTATTTACATATAAAATTTATGTCTTAAGGCTGATTTTGCAACTAGTTTAATAAATAAAGTTGTGGAAGAGTTTTTAAAGCTGGTAGCTGATGTTGGATTTCCTATAGCTGGTGCTATAGTATGTGGTAGTTTTGTATTTATTATTCTTAAATTTATACTAGGTGAAATAACTGGGTCAGTTAAAGGTCTAGGCAATATGATTAAATCTTTAGAAAATAGGGTTCAAACTATGAATAATGATATTATAAAAATTGATACATTAGTTTCACACGCTTTTAACAAACAACCTAACCTAGATAGGTTAGCAGCCAACGAGGGTAAAGAAGACGCAAGAAAAGATTAATATGAGTGATCAAGTAGTACAAGCAATAAATGAATTTGGATTTCCAATTATAGCAGCCTTTGGGTTAGGATACTTTGTATACTATACATGGAACTGGGTTGTTAAAGAAATTAAACCAGTACTGGATGAATCTACAGGTACTCTTATTGGTCTTATTGACCGAATTAGAATGCTCGATAATGATATGATTAGATTGAATATGAAAATTCAAATGATACTGCAGGAAAAAGCGCAAGAAGACTCTCAGAAAAAAAATACACGAAAAAAAGGTTGAATAATAAACAAATGAAGTAAATAAGTATATGAAAGCATTACTTATCATACTCTTGATAACTTCAGCAGCTGCTGATGAGCTTAAATTTAGATTTAAATCTCCAACATTTAACAGCGCGGGTTATAGTGCTCATATGATTAATTTAGAAAATATGAGATATTCTCGTAAAAAGTCTATACGAGATGAACTTAAAGCTTTGGAATTACAAGCGCAAATTTTAGAAGATAGAAAGCCAATTAACGCTTTCTTATCTAATTTACAAACTCGAATATATTCTGAATTATCTAAACAAGTTACAGAGCAGTTATTTGCTGAAACTGGAGTCGAGTCTGGTACTTTTACTTTAGATGGAAGTACTGTTGTATGGGGTAAGTTAGGAGATTCCATTACCTTAACAGTGTATGATGTAGATGGCGATGTTACAACTATTACTATTCCTGTTGGATCTCTATCACTACCTGATGCAACTGCTGCAAGTGAAACTGATGAAACTGCTAATACTGGCGCTGGTTCTTAGCTTACTTACGAGTTGCTCTCTAGTAACATCAAGGACTATCAATAAGCCTGAATTTACTAAACCAGCAGTTTCTAAGACACCACTTAAAAAAGAGTTAAACAACTTACCGAAAATTGATGGTGAGCTTGTTTATATAGGTGTAAATAATTTTAAAGATCTAACAGGTAAGCGTAAAAGTTCAGATACTATAGCCAGCTTTTCATCTGTTGTGACTCAAGGAGGAGAGGCTTGGTTAATGGAGTCGTTAATGGAGTCTGGTTGGTTTAAAGTATTAGAGAGAGCAGAGTCAGAGTCAGTTTTAAGGGAAAGAGCTCTTGTCACTCAGAGTCGTAACTCTTTTGATGAAAAGCCTATACCGTTAGATCCTTTGCGGTATGCGGGTATACTAGCATTTGGAGGTATATTAGATTATGAAACTAATAATATATCAGGAGGTGTAGGGGCTAGTTATTTAGGTATAGGGGCTTCTGAAGAATACAGGCAAGATACTGTTACCGTATCATTAAGATTTGTTAGTACTTCAACAGGAGAAGTGTTAGTTACAACCACAGCAACTAAAACAGTTATATCTACATCAACTAATGCTACAATGTTTAGGTTTGTAGATCTCGATACTATACCTGCAGAAGCAGAAATGGGTATTGCTAAAAATGAGTTAGTTTCAAAATCAGTTCGATCAGCTATTGATAAAGCTTTAATTGATCTCATTTACAAAGGAAAGGAAAAAGGCTACTGGAAATTTAAGAAATAGGGATATTTCTTAATAAATACTAGTATGAAGAAAGTTATTTTATCCCTGTTATTGGTGACAGGTACAATACAAGCTAATAATGAAATTTATCTTGACCAGTCTGGTGGGTCGGGTACATTTACTATTAAGCAGACTGGTGCAACTAATAAGTTTGGTAAGGATAGTGACAGAGCAGGACTAACAGGTACTTCTAAAACATTTACATCTATTACTACAGGTACAGGTAACGATATTTTAATCCAAGAAGAAGGTAACAGTACAACAACTGAACTTCTTATTGCAGGTAATACTAACAAAATTGATTCAAATGTTAAAGGTGATTCTAATGAAACAACAATTGATATTGCTGGTAATACAAACGTAGTATTAGTAAAAGCTGATGTTGCTAATGATAAAGAAAACACTACAAGTAAAACTGAAACCGATGTAACTATTAAAGGTAATACAAACAATGTAACCTTTAGTATGGTGGGTACAGCTGATGTTACTAACATTTGGGCAATTACCGGAGATAGTAATGTAGTAAACTCTTATCAGCAAGGACAAACCGGCGGTGTTGGTCATGAACAAACAGTTGAACTTTTCGGAAGTTCAAATAAAGTTGATATTTATCAAATCGGAACAAAAGCTCATGTATTAGATCTTGAAGTTACCGGAAGTGATAATAAATATACTATCCTACAAACTGATGGCACGGCAGCGACATATACCAATCCTTCTGCTGTTACTGGTAGCAGTAACTAATTTATATGGTGCTGGTAAGGTTGTAAAGCAATCACAGCCAGCACAAATACAGCGCGAAGATATTAAGATTTTGACCGGGGTGGGGACTCCGGTCAAAATGTATGATCAAGTAGAGACTTTAAACGGTACTGTAAATATAGTGTTTAAAGATGATACTAAAGTATCATTATCAAAATATTCCAAGCTTGTTATAGATGAGTATGTTTATGATAGTAATAAAAAGGTAGGTAAGGTCTCTCTGAAGGGCCGTCTAGGTACTCTTAGATATACATCTGGTAAGATTGCTAAGAGCAATAGAAGAAATGTAAAGATTACTTCTCCTACTGCAAGTGTTTCTGTTAGAGGTACCGACTTTACAATGACAGTTGAACCAACTGGTAAAACTACATTCCAATTATTACCATCTATAGATGCAAATGGTAACTCATATACAGGGTCTATAGCAGTGTCTAACTCAAGCGGTGTAGTAGTATTGAATCAAGCATTTGAAGTAACAAGAGTTGAAAACAATCTTAAACCACCATCAGCTCCTAAAAAAGAAGCGAGACAAGCACCACAAGATGATAAGCCAAAGGTTAAAGAAGATCCGAGAGATAACAATAACACTAATAACGATAACACAGAAAAGAAAACAAAAGAAACAGAAACTGATACAAAAGTTAGTATTAAACCTATTGAGTTGTTTCAAACTAATCCATATGATATGAGTAAAGTATTATTTAAAAAAACTACTGAACAAGGTAACGTTACTTCGTTAAATATAGATGCTACATCAAACACAACTATTAATTATCTTAACAATGGCGTGTTTCAATCATTCTTACTTAATAACGGTAATAGTGTTATATTCAATATCGAACAATGAGCTTTAACAAAAAAAATTACTTTATCTGTTTGCTAGTTACAATAGTGCTAACAACTATACGTATGGTTGATCCGTTCTTTGTAGAAACTGCAAGGTTGAAATCATTCGATTATTATCAAAGAGATCAGGAAAAGGTAGAAGCTGCTGAAATAGCGATTGTAGAAATAGATGAAGCTAGTTTAGATGTTAACGGTCAATGGCCATGGCCTCGTAATTTAATAGCTGATGGTATTGTAAAGGCTTATGAAAGTGGTGCTGCATTAGTTATATTACCTATTTTATATGCAGAGGAAGATAGGATGGGTCAGGATGAATATCTAATTGATATAATGGGACAAGTACCAGTTATATTAGGTCAATCAGCTTCTGTAAAAGGTAAAGGCACACCAGTTCCAAGAGGGTTAGCTGTAATTGGTGAGGACCCTAAAGACGTTATATTTGATTATCCAGAAGCCATAGGACCAGTTACTGGATTAGGAGAAGTAGCAGCAGGTGTTGGCATGATGACCACTACTCCAGAAATTGATGGAGTAGTGAGACGAATGCCGCTAATTGTTCAAGTACAGGATCAATACTATAGCACCATAGCGTTAGAGGCATTACGTCTGTTCGGTGGTAAAGAATCATATCAAATTAAAGCGGATGAAGTGGGGGTAGAATCAGTCCGGGTGTATGGCTTTGACCCTATCGCCACTGATGTTAACGCTAGAATATGGTTAAATTATAAATATAACTTTCCTACAGTCTCATTTAGTAGTGACGATTGGAGCGTAGTTAAGGATAAAATTGTTATTATTTCACCTACTGCAGAAGGTCTATCTAATATGGTATCTACTAATTTAGGTACTAACTATACCCATATTGTTCATGCTACAAATCTTCAAATGTTAATAGATGAAAACCGTTTGGAGCGTAAAGAAGAATTTTACATGTATGAGCTGATTACTACAATTAGTATATGCTCTATAATTATTATAGGGGCGTTATGGTTACCATATTTTGTAAGTTTGTTGTTTTGTATTATAAGTATAGGTTCATTACCGTGGATTGGTACATTATTGTTTAATCAAGGTAAGTTGTATGATTTTACCTGGCCAGTAACTGCCATTTTTATTACTTGGTCAGCTGCAACGTTTATTAGATTTGTTCAAGAAAATAAAACAAAAAAGCTTATTAAAAATCAATTTGAACATTACCTAGCTCCATCAGTAGTTAAGCTTTTACAAAAAAATCCTAACCAATTACAACTAGGAGGTAACACTAAAGAGTTAACAATTTTGTTCAGTGATTTAAGAGACTTTACTACCTTAAGTGAAAATTTTAAATCTAACCCTCAAGAGTTAACGGATCTTATTAATAAATACCTAACTCCTATGACGGGATGTGTTATTGATAATAATGGAACGGTTGATAAATTTATTGGAGATGCTTTAATGGCATTCTGGAATGCGCCGGTTAGTAGTAATGATCATAGATACCAGTCAGTTAAGTGTGCACTTGAAATGTTTGATTTACTCGAAGATTTAAACCAAGAATTAAAAGATAGAAATATTGAATTAAAAATGGGTATAGGGGTTAATACTGGTGATGTTGTTGTTGGTAATATGGGATCTAATCAACGCTTCGATTATACCTGCTTAGGGGATGCTGTTAATTTAGCTGCTAGGTTAGAAAGTCAGACAAAGAGTTATCGTGTTGGCTTGCTAGTTGGAGATGAGACTCGACAACAACTTAAAGATAGATTTTCTTTTTGTGAGTTAGATGTGATTGCGGTTAAAGGTAAATCAGAAGGAGTACGTATTCATACAATAGTTAACAATAACAAATCGTTACTAAATCATGAAGCGTTTTTACAATCCTATAGATCTAAAAGCTGGAATGCTGCTATTAAACATGCAAAATTCTGTAAAAGAGCTATTCCAAAATTATCAGGATACTATGATATGATGATCGAGCGAATTCAATATTTAGAAGAGCACCCACCAGGGGAAAATTGGGATACAGTATTTAGAGCTACTTCGAAATAAAAGCTGCTGCAGCTGCAGCTGGTATTATTATTAATATACCGCCAACTACCCACACTACAGCGTATAATAAAAATCTATATAATGGCTTTTCAACCATCGGAAAGAAATCATTATCTTTGGTATTATCCAATATAGATGTAACTTTATCTTTCACTTATAATATATTTATACAACTAACTTAGTTTAGGGAGGGTCAGTTTTACCACCGCCAGGCTCCACACCACCATGTGTATGGTTTTTTAACGATACACTACCTGCTTTCACATCACCGTTTGGTACTCTAATACCTGTTGACCCATATACTGTAATATTACCATGGACAATAAGATCACCGTACACTTCTAAATCACCAGTAAAGAGCGCGTGAGGTGTATCTATTGTATGTTGATTGTATGTTGTATCTGTTCGATGAGTTGATACTTGAGCTAATAGATCCCCGCTTTTAACAAATATATCCTTATCTGCTATAACATCTACTCTACCAGCATTATTAGTATCACCTGCACCTATAGATACGGCTGCACCACCTAGAATTAAATTACCTTTAGCATTTAAGTTTGCTTCACCAGTTGAATTCATACTAATACCCCCTGAACCAGTCGACATATTAAGCTTAGTACCAGCTACTATATGCACATCTCCAAACGGTATTGAGTTAGATGTATCTGTATTTTCGTATCTAGATGTACTGGTTTTTACTGCCTTTAGCTTACCATCTACAACTTGCTTTTTTTGTGTTACAGCTTTTTTGTTTGGTGCCATTGTACCTGAATCGAAAGCAGTTACCGCAGGTCCAGCATGCAATGTTATATGCTTTCCTGCTAATAATTTCAGGCTACCACCAACTCCCATTTGGCTCTCTATATTGGCTAGCTTTCCTGCTAATTTTTCCAATAAATCCGGAACAATACTGTCTTGTTCTTCATATGTACCCCCTTCAACAGCCCCACTCTCCGGGTCAGGGGTACCACCATCTTCATATACTGTTTTAGTATTATTGCCTATCGCGCAGTAGTTCCAATTTGGCTTCGCTTTAGCCGCGGCTATTTCTGACCAAATTTCTAACCAATCGTCTGCCAGAGGGCTATTAGTAAGATCGTCAGAACCTGTTATTACAGTTATATCTCCCTTAACTCTTTCTTCCTTATTTAAATTTACTAACGTATAGCTATCCCCCTTTGTAGTGTTAAACTGTGAGCCTAAAACTAAAGTCTGCTTATTATTAGCTGCTAACTCACTAGTTACTTTATTATTAATATTAATATTAGAGCCACTCATGTGACTAATATGAACCTTCTCCTTTCCTGTAGTCAACCCAAATACTATAGCACCAGCTTTTGTATTCATAACTGTCTCGTCACGGTCAGTAACAAATTCTGAACCACTATTTACTGTACTAGTCTTCATTCCCTGATCTTTCTGTTAAGTTAGAATATGCAAATGGTACATCCGGATACACATTACCTCCTACATCTGAAATACTATCTAAATTGGCTCCTCCTAAATAATAACCTAAAATAATTGGCCGGCCTCTCATACCATTTATAAAAGATACTATAACCGTGCTATCCGTTCGGGGATAAGAAACCATACCTTTATAAGAATTTGATCTGTTATCTGGACTATAAGCACCAGCTGTAGGATTAACTCCTGCTGTTACAGTTAGCTGACCACCTATAAATTCATCTGACATATTAAAAAAAGCTTCTGCTGGAGGTACAGCTGCTTGATCTTCTATATCACTACCGTCTTGTACTCCTAGGAGATCTTTATTTGCATTATATGTAACTCCTGTTCCCCCACTAAACACAGGTTGCATTACATCAGCTGGAAAAGTTTTACCAATAATTGCTAATTCTTCTGCCGTAAGGGTGTTAGGATTATTACTACCTTGCGATGACTGAAAAGCACTATCACCTGGATCTAAGCCTAGAATTTTAATATATACCCGACCGTATGGTCGTTCATCAGTGGATCTTAATCGATCTGAGTCGAAAATTACTTTCGCTATGTATAATGAATTGTACATATTAAAATAAATTAGCTCTTTCTACGATACGGGTAGCTCTATCAACCTCACTAGCTGCTTTGTTAACTGTTCTATTTATTGCTCCACCAGGTTTAGAAATATTATTAGATACTTCATTAACTACATCATTTATTGGTCGTAACCCTTTTGAAACATCTATTGCAATTTTAGGGGTAACTGATGCTAAGGCTTGGGATGTAATACAGTTGAGTAACGTGGCAGCAGCAAAATCACAATTTTGTTTTTGATTAATAAAATCATCAATATCACTTACTCTCTCCTTTATACCCTTATAAAAATCTCTCCCATCTTCAATAACGGCCCCTAATTGAGCTAGAGCTGATGTAACCGCGTCAATGTTACCGACTATAGCACCTGTTATTTGTTGTACTGCTCCATTGATAGTTCTAAGTACTATATCAGAAACTGACTCTACTATCCCTTCTAGCGTTGTACCTATAGTAGCAACTACATTTCCTATTAATTGTTTTGTTACACCTGGTAAATTAGATAAAAAGGAAGGCAAACACAGGGCGATCTTTGCACCTGCTGTTAAAAGATCAGCTTTATTATTTGCTGCAGTAATAAATCTACCTACACTATTAATTAATGCCATATACAGTTATTTATGCTTGAAAACTCAAATAGGCCAGCTATAATAGTTGTATGCTAGTAAGTCATGAATCACCTATTGCTATCCTTGAAGAGTCTAAGTCTTATAATGATTACGATTATGCTCTCGTACATTTATTCGAGTCACAACCTGAGTATTATAGCTTTTTTAAACAATCACTCTTGGCCGGTCGTGAGGTGTTACTTGACAATTCGATATTCGAACTTGGAGAAGCTTTTGATCCTAAAAAATATATTAGATATATTACCGAACTTAATCCTTCCTTTTTTATTGTTCCTGATGTTCTCGAGAATGCACAAGCAACTGTCTCGTCATGGAATAAGTTCTACTTAAACTACGGAGAAGATTTAAAAGGTCAAACTGCAATCGGGGTTGTACAGGGAAATTCATATCAAGAATTAGTAGAATGTTATAAGTTTATGTCCGATAATGCTGATTATATTGCAATATCGTTTGATTATAAGTGGTATGATCAGAATAGCTACTCCAATCGAGAGGGTCGTTTAGGTCAACTTGATCGTTGGACTGCCGGCCGACAGCACCTTATTGAACGTTTAGTTGACGATGGAGTTTGGAATAACCGTAAACCACACCACTTATTAGGAGCTGCTTTGGCTCGGGAATTTAGAAGATATGTTCCAGTTGCAGAAGAACTTAGCATTCGTTCTATTGATACTTCAAATCCTGTTGTAGCGGGATTACTAGGTCATCGTTATATGGCGAATCAAGGACTTAATCATAAGCCTTCGCAGATGCTAGCTGATATGATTGCTACTGAAGTAAGTGAGGATCAAATGGATGATGTTCTTTATAATACGGAACAATTTAAGAATATTATAGGTCGTTAATGAAAGCGCTTTGGAGAGTTTGGGCACGTACTATGGGATGCCGTATTAGTGATTCTAATATTGAATCGGATATAGCAGCTATAATTAGAACATTTTGGTGGATTATTCATATTACTACTTGCGGTTTTATTATTGCAAATACAATTAGACATTGGAATTAATAAGGAACTATACTATAATTAAGTATGAAGAAAAATTGGGTAGTGTTATTCTCTCAAACCGGTAGTGAGATTGTCAAGCTTCAAGAGCATATCGGTAGATGGCCTGATAAAATTTTTACTAATAATAGAGATATTGATTCATGGCATCCAAGAATGCGACAATTACATAACCGTGGACTATCAAGCCTGTCAGGTAAGTCTCGAGTTACAGTAGTTAGTAATATTCAAGCAAAGACTTGTAATTTTTTACACAATGTAAAAAAAGACTCCTTAATCACTTTACACGGTTGGCTCCGTATTATACCGGAAAATATTTGTGAACAATATGAATTAGTAAATGGCCATCCAGGGTTAATTAATACTTACCCGGAACTTAAAGGTAAAGATCCGCAGATAAGAGCATATGATAGTAATTACGGTGTTATTGGGTCTGTAGTACATCAGGTTACACCGATTGTGGATGATGGTAAGATTCTAGCTCATACAGCTATATATAGGGAAACAAAAGACACGGTAGAAGAGGTTTTTGAGAAGCTTGCGTTTACTTCTCTTAAATCGTGGCAAAAGTTTTTTAATAATATAAAATAAAGTATGATTGTTTCTTTTACAGGCGCTCAAAGTACAGGTAAGACAACATTGTTAAATATTCTTAAAGAAAAAAATGAGGATATTAAGTTTGTAGATGAAGTTACGAGACGTATAAAGAGGGATTACAATTTACCGATTAACGAGGATGGTGGTAATTTGACTCAGTTTATGATAATGTCTGATCATATTGCTAATGTGTATAGAGATTATAATAGTGAGTTAGTGATTCTAGATAGATGCGTTGTAGATGGTTTAGTATATACACAATGGTTGTTCGCTAATCATAAGGTTAATTCATCAATGAATGATATTGCGATTAATATTTATAATTCTCTTTATGATAAATATGATATAATTTTTTATACTGACCCAGCAGATGTTGAGCTAGTGGATGATGGTGAGCGTTCGGCAGATAAAAAGTTTAGAAATGATATTATTAATAGTTTTGAGGATAGAATCAAAGAGCTTAATAATGTTGTAGTATTAACAGGTACAGTAGAAGAAAGGTTAGATACAGTAAAGAAAACATTTGAAAAATATAATTTAGATATTAAAATATAAATAGCTATGGCGTTACAAGAATTAGATAACAGTAATATTGCAGTTCACTTAGGTGCTATCTCTAAGTATAAGTCCTCTTACGATCCAAGCTTGCTTGTTCGTGAGCCTCGTCAGAGTAATCGAACTCACTTAGGTCTTCAGGATGATGACCTTCCTTTTGAAGGTGGCGATACTTGGAACGCTTATGAAGTATCTGGGTTGACTAATACAGGTCTTCCGGTTGCTGGTATAGGTAAGATTTATTATCCATGTGATGGTGAGTATATTGTAGAGTCAAAGTCGATTAAGTTATACTTCAACTCTTTCAATATGACTAAACTTGGAGATACTTCAAAAGATGTACGTACAGAGATTGCTCGACGTGCTTCTGAAGACCTTAGTAAGCTACTCGAAGTTAACGTTGTGGTTAAGATCTTTTCCAATAGTGAGGTACTTAATGCAGAAGTTACTCCTCGTAAAGAGTATGAGCATCTTGAGTATCAGACTCTTGAAGAAGTTTATCCTGTAGAGGGTGTTGAGTTCTCAGTATATCAAGAGACACCAGAGTTACTTAAGGTTATTGATAACCCTATTACAGGTACCACAAAGTATCATAGTGCATTGCTTAAGAGTAACTGCCGTGTAACTTCACAACCTGATTGGGGGGATGTATATATTGAGTATAAGGGTAAGAAGGGTGTAGATCCTATCTCCTTGCTTCAGTATATTGTATCATTCCGAGATGAGTGTCATTTCCATGAAGAGATTTGTGAAGCTATTACTAAACGTCTTATCGATGTGCTCGAGCCAGAAGAGCTAGTAGTACGTTGTTTGTATGCTCGTCGTGGTGGTATTGATATTAATCCTGAGCGTCGACTCAAGCATACTAATAAGCATTACTCTCTTAGTGATGTATCTGTACCATATATCAAGACTCCAAAGCAATAATATATAGGTAGCAATAAAACAAGAAAAGCCTATACATATGTATGGGCTTTTTTCTTTTGCTGGATTAAATATGTTATATGATAACACTGTTTAGCGAAGAGGTACAAACAACCTCAACTAATTCAGATCATAACACTCTATATGTTGAATCCTTTGAAGAGGCTTTCTTCGGTGTTTATGAATTTGAAATAAACGGTAATACTATTATTGCAGAGCAGATTCATACTATTGATGGTAGCCCTGTAGTTAGGATACCAGTAGTTGATGTTGATAGTAATAAAACCGAATATGACTTTATTCTTAAGGAAGGTAGTCAAAAAGTAGAGTTAGGTACTTCTGGAAGAGTTATCAAACAACAACCTCAACTGATTGAAGAAGTTGTAGAGGTAGAAGAGGGTGATAGTAATTTTTCTGTTATTGGTAGTGATGAGCTAGATTCAACAGTTGAAACTGAATATACCCCGGTCACTAAATACAACACAATGTGGGTTGAAGGTTTTGAGGAAGTATATTTTGATGTATATGAATTTTATTTAAATGGCAGTAAGATACTTGCTGAGAAGGTAGATACCTTAGGAGAGCACCCGGTTGTTAAAGTACCATTTACTGAAGTTAACGGCAGTAAAATAGAAGCTGCGTTTGTACTTAAAATAGGTACACAACCGAATACTGCAGAAATTATTTCTGAAGCTATTGAAGACGACGAGCCTATTATGGTTGAAAGCCGTAATACTTTATTCGTCGATACATACGAAGAAACATTTTTTGGAGTTTATGAGTTTGAAATAAATGGTAATAAGATAATTGCAGAGCAAATTGATACTGTTAATAATACCCCGGTTGTTAAGATACCAGTTAAAAAATCAAACGGGAAACAAGTTGAGATTGAATTTATTCTTAAAGAAGGTTCACAGGATTCAATATTGGATGATAGTAAGTTAGTATTAACAGATGAATCAATGTCTGTTATCAAAGAGGAAGATCTTAAGACTAAACTACATGCCGAATCAAAAACTTTAATTGAACAGTCTGGTGCAACCGATATTAATATTTCATATAGAATTGATAAGGAAGAGATTATCGATGAAATAAAAACTGATAGTGCTGCGGCCCTTGAGAAGCTTCGCGAAGAAACTAAAAATATTGTTGATGAAGTTGAACAGGTTCGTGATAGTATTTTTATTGAGTTTGCTTCGAATAGTGATTCTTATAGAGTAAAGGAATCTAAAAAGCTTAAACAGTTTGTTAATCAAAAGTTAGAAGAACTTTATAAAACAAATAAGGTTTTAGCAGAAAAGGTAGAGAATGAAACTCGTAATTCATTAGATTCAACCTACGGTAGCTTTATTAAAAAACTTCGTGAAGCTCAGCAAGAGCTTAAAGAACGTAAAAAGGAACATTTTAAGATTACTAAAACTCTTAATGTCTTAGAAAATGCACATATCGAGCTACGGGATGATATTAATATCAATAAACGCGAAATTTTAGAAGCAACTAAAAATTCCCAAAAATCAGTTAATAAAGCGCTAAGTCGCCTTGGAACAGTTAAAAAGGAGCTAACAGATGTAGTATCAAACTCAGAAATACTAAAAGAAGCTTTAGCCCATAGTATAACACTCGCAGAGGACCGGGTTAAAGATTACTATCATAAAAAAATAGAACAACTTGAAAAAACTGTTTTTAATAATATTAGGCGAGATGAAATTTTGGAGGTTGTTAAAACCAGTAAGGCCAAAATACTCACAGAATTAAATGATACTAGTGATCTAAAGCAACAACTTCTTGAAATTGCTACTGAAGGATATGATCCTATGTCCGGAGAAGAATTTCAACAAAAGCTTAAAAAAAGCATAAATGATAAGTTTGCGCAAGAAATGCAAACTATCCGACGTATGGTTGAGCTATATTCTGGTGGAGGTAGTGGCTGGGGTAGTGAAGCTCCAGATGATGGTAAGGAATATACACGTAAAAATCGTAAGTGGGTTGTATCTACCGGTGGTAATACCGGAACTGTTGAAGGGTCGGGATCACGAGGTAACGTTACAATATGGGAGAGTGCTTCGTCTATTACAGATAGTAAATTAACGCAAACTTCGGCAGGTATGATTCTGAGCGGGGCTATTGTAACAGAATATATCGCACTCTCAACCAATACAACAACTCTCAATCTAAGCGCTAATAATGAACAAGGGTTAGTTATAAATGGTAATTCAACTATATCTGGTAACCTATCTGTACTAGGAGACTTTACATACATTGACACTATCGTATCAATAACTTCAGCTCTATCGGTTGTTAACCATGGCACTGGTCCAGCGTTTTATGCAGAACAAACTGGTGCTAATCAACCCATTGCCAAGTTCGTGGATACGGAAGGTGGTGAAATTGTTTTTGATGATGGGGGTAGTGTTGGCATAGGTACAACAACACCTAATGAAAAATTAACTGTAGTTGGTAATATTAGCGCAACTGGTGATATTGATAGTGTTAATATTGCTACCTTAACTAATAATGTTAGCGCTCTTTATTCATATCTTATTCAAAACTTTGATAATAATCAAATAACTACAGCTACAAGTCTTAATGATTTTGTTACAAACTTTCCGAAGACCGGTCTTCAACCTGGGGATGTAATTACTTTATCTGCTGTTAATACTGCTTATGTTTTGGGTAATAATGACGGATCTGCTCTTACGGATTGGTTTGAAGTTAACCTTAAACCGAACTTCTTATTCTATAAACATGGATTAGCTGATTACGGTGTTTTGGATATATTACCATTATCGTCTGCTAAATCAACAAAGTATATTGTTGAAGTTGAAGATAAATCTGATGGTGCTTTATTCTATGGGGAAGTTAATGTTGTATCTGATGGTACTATTGCTGTTGCTTCTGAATACAGTCTTAACCATACAACAGTATTTCCTTTCGTGGAATTTGGTGCGGAAGTTATAACTAGCACACATATTCAATTATCTGCTATTGCATTAGAAGGAAAAACTATGTCGAACTTTACATTTAAAGGTAACAGGAGTAATTTATTCGGTTAAGTTATAGTAAAGGCTGTACTCCCACCATAAATAATGGTATGGCCTTAAATTCTGACTTCAAAGTCAAGCATTCACTATATGTAGGTAATAGTGCGTGTTTTGTATCACAGACAGATACACCCACTATTCTTTCTGCTGGTAACTCGTTATTCGATATATTTTTACAAGAAGGTGAAATTTCAGCAAGTTGTACTCTTACCCCAGGTGAGGGTCTCGCCGGAAGTGGTTTTGATGGGGCCGCAGATAGAACATTTACCGTTTGTAATAATGTTCTATCAGCTGCAACTTATGTAGCTACCAATGGCGGAGCTTTAATTGATACAGTTGCAACTGGTAATGCTCAAGGTAAAGTTGCTGTAACTAATATTGATAATGTAACCTCGCAAATATTAGTTAATAGCTTAGGACCAACCAACTCGCCAAGTTTTGCAGGTGTTACTGCCGATAATATTCAAATAGGTGTAACTGATGCTCAAACTCTTGATACTTCATCTGGAGTTCTTAAAATTAACAGTAATGGTGGTACCACCTGTATTGATGATAATGTTTGCATTACTACAGGAGCTTTAAATGTTGTTAATGGTCAAATCCTCTCAGGTGGTAATGACCTGTTTACTCTTTTTTCAGATGGAGATATTACTGGTGTTACAGCAGGAAGTCAACTCGGCGGCGGCGGTAGTAGTGGAAATATAACATTAAACTTAAATTTATCTGCATCTGGACCTGGTGCTGGTACATATGGTAATGTTAATAATGATTGTAAGATTGATAGTATTACATTAGACGAGTTTGGTAGAGTTACGGCTGTTGCTTGCGGTCCAACTGGTGATGTATCTGGTATTGATGCTGGTGCTGGTATTACAGTAACAGATGGTACAACTACTACCCCGGAGGTTGCTGTTACCGGGGCAGCTAGTTTAACGACAAATAATTTACCTAAATGGGGAGGTTCAGGATTCGCTGATTCAATGGTTTCAATGACTACCGGTGGTAGTAACTCCACGCTAACTATTGGTGGTAGCGCTATTATTCAAGGAGATTTAAAAGTAACTGGAGACTTTACTTGCTTAGAAACTTTAATTGAAACTACTTCAGCAGTATGTATTGTAAATGCAGGAACTGGACCTGCTTTATATGCTGAACAAACTGGAGCTAATCAACCGATCGCCTCGTTTGTTGATACAGAAGGTGGCACAGTAACTATTGATGATGGTGGTAAAGTAGGTATTGGTACAGCTTCACCTAGTGAGAAACTTACGCTTGTTGGTAACTTAAGTGGTATTGGTAACTCTACTATTACCGGTAACTCCACGATATGTGGTAATACAACATTAGGTGGTACTCTTAATGCAAGCGCGCTCGGTGATGGTACACAGTCTGGTAATAAAGTATTAGTTAGAGATTCTAGTAATAATATTAAGCTTGATGGAGTTGATCCGAAGATATTTACATCGACTACCCTTGTTGATGGCGCCGGTACTAGTAATAAAGTTGCTAAATATACCGGTACAGACACTATTGGTGATTCAAGTATTACTGATACAGGTACACTTATTACGTTAGATGCTGACGTAACTATTGGTAATGGTGATAGTATAAAACTGCCTGCCAATGGTGGTAGTATTTACTCACTAGAACAAACCTTTACAGCAACTGTTGGTACTGGTGGTACAACAGTTGCTACATTTGCTAAGTCTGGATTTGATGCTGCTAAGTATGTTGTTACTTTAGTTAATGGGGTTAATAAGACCGTATTTGAAATATTAGCCACTTATAATGGTTCTGGCTCATTTGGTACTGTGTATGGTGTTGTTGATGCACAGGCAGCTTCCCAATTGAATACAATTGATGTAAGTAATTCTGGATCTACTATTGATCTAGTAATTACATCTGCAGCTAATTCTACTACTGCCATTATTCACGGTAAAGCATTTTACTAATATATTACAACTAAATCTTTGAAGCTTGGTGGAAACACCAAGCTTTCCTATTAAATATGTTATAGTAACCCGGTGGAAGTGAACCTGTATTATGGCATTAAATAACGATTTTAAAATAAGAAACGGACTAACTGTAATTGATAGTATATCAGCAGGTGGTAACTTAAGCGCATCAGAAGGCTTTTTTGATGGTAACGTTGGTATCGGAATAAATAAACCAACGAATGATTTGCACGTTGTCGGAACGATGCAGCTAGATAATAGTGTAAGTGATGCTTTTAAAATTAGAATAAATGGAGGGGTAGGGTTAGCTTTAGATCACAACAGTATAAAAAGCACTAACGCTGGCACTGACATAGAGATAGCCGCTGGTAGGGAGTTAATACTCAAGACCTATGACGGAGGGTTTAATGATGCGGTTAGGATCGATACGGCTGGCAACGTAGGTATAGGAACAACGAGTCCCTCGCAAAAGCTAGAAATAGCCGGAAATATAAAGCTAGGTGATAGCAATAAACTAATATTAGGTGCAGGTTCTGATTTAAATATATTTCATGATGGTGCCAATAGTTACTTTGAGAACAAGGTTGGCGATTTAATATTTAGGCAAGAAGCAGATGACAAAGATATTATATTTAAATCGGACAATGGTTCTGGAGGAGATACTGCATACTTAACCTTAGACGGCTCTACTACACACGCTTACTTCTCAAATCCAGGCAACGTTGGTATAGGAACAACGAGTCCGACTAGCATTTTAGATATACGAGATACGCAAACCGGCGCTGCTTCTGAAATTAAGTTGTTTAATCTAGATCAGGGAAATACTAATACACAAACTTCAGCTTTAGTGATGTCTCCAGATCTTCGTGCAAACGGAGTAAAAATCGTCGCAGTAAAAGAAAATGCAGATTTCTCTTCGTCTGCTAACAGAGATGTAGCGATTACTTTCTCACCTGTTTTAAACAATGCAGCGGTAGAAAAAATGCGTATTGCTTCAAGTGGTAACGTTGGTATAGGAACAACGAGTCCAGCGCATAAATTACACATAGCTTCTGGTACAACAAATGTTGGCATACAAACCATATCTACAGACGCTGGTGCATATATGGGGTTTGAGGATAACACTACAGGCAATACAGGTTCAAACTCAAATGTATTAATAGGTGCAAACGGTAATAATTTAGTGGCATTTACGAATGCTACAGAGCGACTTCGTATTGACTCTTCTGGTAACGTTGGTATAGGAACAACGAGTCCAACTCAAAAATTACAAGTTGCTGGCAACGCATTATTAGCAAATGGCTCTGCTGATGTAAATTTATATCTAGGTAATTCTTCTTACGGTCTTAATTTGGATTATAGTGCGGGGGATATTTTCGTTAGAACTAATGGAGCTAACCGTTTACTAGTAAACAACAGCGGAGATGTTATAATGGGTAATACTGTTGTTAACATTGCAAGTAACTTTACTAATCAAAAAGGTTTTGGATATAAGTTTTCAACTGGTCAAACAGAAATTGCAACAACTGCAGATATAGCAGCATTAACATTAGGTAGAAATCTTGGATCAGACGGAACTATATTAGATTTAAGAAAACAAGGAGTGGTAATTGGATCATTCGGAAGTAATACAACAGGGGGCCAAACTTTGTTAGATATTTCTGCAAGCGCATCTAATGGTAATATGAGATTCTTAACGTCTGGTACAGAGAGAATACGTATTAATTCTTCTGGTAACGTTGGTATAGGAA
>Ga0181405_1000125_pt1 | contig 25844 bp, 61 predicted proteins | sample 28SPOviralmetaG_FD_130134 | JGI IMG/M metagenome (GOLD analysis project Ga0181405, IMG submission 130134) | Marine viral communities from the oligotrophic San Pedro Time Series (SPOT) site, San Pedro Channel, CA, USA - 28 SPOT_SRF_2011-11-29 | ecosystem: Environmental > Aquatic > Marine > Strait...
TAGAAATGTTACTGCATGGTATATGGGAGGACATCGATGCGTTCCAAGAAAGAGGCGTGATAATTGGTCAGGCGTAGTCGGGCACCCCTACCATTTAACCGTGAACCCAAAAGCATGTCAGCATTACACGCGGCGTCGGACTCGTTTTTATATCGAGGTCAAATTTTACACCTATAGGAATTGATATATTATGGTATCACAAGTGACAGACAAACTCAAAGAATTACAACTCAAGATGTGTCGTTATGCTGATAAAAAGAAAACTGCTTTACCCAATGGTTCTGGCTATATACTACCTGATGGTTGGCAAGATGACTTTAAATGGGTGTTGCAATTAGAACGTAAACAAACACTCAGTATGACCGATAAGAAGCAATGTAATAAATTATTTAGAAAATACTTAGGATATATATAATGAAAGATAAAGAAATTAAAGTAGGTGATTTAGTATTTGTTAGACAAGTTGGCATTGATGGTATTTATACTGTTGACTTAATTGATTCATCAGGATTACACCACATCTCACAAGGTTACTCTGATGTTAGTTCTCGTGGACATAAAACAAAATCTTCTTATAAACATACTATGAAGTTACCACTTGACAAACTTAGAAAGGCTTAGCAGTGAATAAATTAGGTCACTATATATTTAAACGAATTTGTAAAGACCAAGCTCTGATGAAAAATAAAAAACCGATGAATATGTATGGGTTGTTTGTTAATGCTAAGGATATACAACGATATGTGGATGATTATATAAACTATGGTATTGACTACGGTGGTGATGACAATATATCAGCTGACGACAAGAAAGAATTAAAACATTTTGCAGACGGCTTCCATGAAGGAGATTGGAAGATAGATATGTATTGGGATGATGCAGAAGGTAAAGAGGTATAATATGAAGAAACAAAAACAAACAAATGGTAAAGGAGATAAGAATAGAGTGACGAATAAAAAAAAGTTTGATAAGAATTGGGATAAGATATTTAATAATAAGGTTGACGAGGAAATACACGAACATCCTTTGGGTGTTGGGTTTGCTCACAAGGATAATAAGAAATGAGTAAGAAAAAAAAAGAAGTAAAATCACCTATAGATAGTATGATAGTTGATTTAATAATGGAACATTATAATATACAGATGTTAGAGGGTAAAGGAGAATCTTTAAGTGGTGAAGAGTTTATGGAGTTAGTTAAACTAGCAGAGTCTCAGTATTATGACCATGTATTAACCGATGTGAAAGTAGGTATGGCTTGATAGCAGAATATTTTTTAATGGGTGTTATAGCACCATCTCTTTTAAACTTAATGCATTTGGTGTTAAACATTTATATTGTAGTCGCAAGAGGTAACTTACTGAGTTTAGGATTTACAGGTATAAGCTTTATAACTAAGACTATGGGTATGATATTCTTTACTTGGTTGGGTGTTTCTGTAATGGAACTAGACTTTAGAATTTATGTTCCTATACTCACATTCTTTTGGTTCTTTTCTCATATCTGTGAGGCTTTCGTTATTAATCATTATATGCAAGAAAACGTACCAAAGTGGGTACAAGACCTACAGATAAAATAGTGTGAATGCTATCAAAAGAATTTTTAATAGAACGAGGTTATTGTTGTGGACATGGTTGTTTAATGTGTCCATACAAACCTAAACATATAAAAGGTAATACTAATATGAGTAAGGCAAATAGTAATTTTGACCATTTAGTTAAAGATGAGTATGGAGATAAAAAAGTAAAAGGTACTTATTATACAATAAATAAATTAGAAGAACGAATTGAAAAATTAGAAAATATCATAAAAGAATTTATGGTAAGTTGGGGGCCAGAGGTTCAAAAACGTAGAGATGAAAGAGATGAGAAGTGGGATGAAATGATTAGAGTATTAACAGTACAAAAAAGAAAAAAATAAAATAGAGAACAGGAGTAAAAAATGACATTAGGATTAGGAATCGCAGCTGCTATATTATTCTTAACATTTTGGTTATATAAAGATGACTTTCAAAATTGGTAAGGAGTTATAGAATGCACATAACATTAGCACAAAGACATTTATTTAATGATTCAAAACCCATAATGGAAATATGTGGTCTTGATGGAACAGTACAATGGGATGAATGTGATTTAAGTAATTCACCACCATATAGATTGAAGGGAACTATGACCGCACATGGCAAGTTTCCAACATACAAGTATGAAGAGTTACCAACTGTATTTAAGGATACGGATGGTAATGAACATAAGGTAGAAGATATAATTACACATAGGAGTAGTTTATGAAAAAAACATTATTAACAATAGTACATATTTTTTTAGTTTTACTAGCTTTTTTCGTTAGTGTAGGCAATTTACGAGCACAACAAGTACCAGAGTTAGTTCCATATCAAATAGTACCATTAGATCCTGTACCTGATTGTAGGTTAGAGATGGGTATTGAATTGATATATCCACAGACAATTATGAACATGCCAGAACCACAGAAAGAAGAAACATTAGAAATTATTTACAAAAGGGTTGCATATGAAATATCTAATCCTAATAGGTCTGCTGGGTTATTTCAAATAGATGATAGAATGTATCATTTAATTAGAATACCCTATACAGGTGCTTCAACAAATTTTTGGGGTTGGGAATGATTGGATTTTTAGCTTTTGTAATCATATCACTTTTAGTAGTTATGATTTATTTAATGACATCACAGGATTAGATATGAATGATTGGAATAAAGTAGAGAAGAGAAAGAAAAGAGTAACTGATGAAGATATTCGTTGGGAATATGTAAAAATGTTTTTTATAATTGTAACTGCGTATTTATACTTTCATTTTGTAATAATGGGATGGTAATTAATACTTATAGACAAGGAGTATGATATGAAAGAATTAGTAGCACAGCGAGTTCCACCTGGTGACAAATGGGCTTTATTAAATGACGATAATGATGTAGTGTATGGTTCACTAACTGATTGTCTTAATCAAATATTTGTGGTACATGAAGCAACACAATTCTTTATTGATGCTAAGAAAGGTGAAGTGTATATAGAAGATGGTGTAGAGAAACCCCAACCTATTAAGAAATTTTCTTTATATGGTGAGGAAGTATGATAAAATTAATTAAGAATTTAATTATGTTATGGTTGTATAAAAGACATCTAAAAAAACGAATTGAAAAAAATAACTTTGGAAGGAGAGAAGAATGGTAACTTATAAAGTTGTGGTATCCTATGCTACAGAAACATCAACACAAACAACTAACTATTATTATTGGAGTGAATAATGAAAACGATTAAATACTTTAGTGCCGCTTGGTGTGGCCCTTGTCAAACATTTAAACCTATTATGAACGAGGTAGCAGGAGAGGGTCATTCGGTACAGTTTATCGACATAGACTCACAAGAACCTTTAGCTAGACAATATAATGTTAGGTCTGTTCCTACAGTTGTTGTTGAAGAAAATGGAGCTGAGGTAAATAGATTTATTGGAACTAAATCTAAACAAGCAGTATTGGATTTATTATCCTAGAATCAAAGTTAACAATGGCTATATTAGCTAATTTACTAGCTTCTATTTTTGCATTTGCACAATTACAAAGTTGGGTAGTTTTTCCTGATAAACCATTTTTAAAATCAATGTGGTGGATTTATGCTATGAGTATTATCATAGCACCATTATTTTTTTATAGTACTAAATGGTCATACGAACACTTTGGTGCATTTTGGAATATGAGACTTGCTGGGTTTGGTATTGGTACTATTGTATTTGGTATACTAGCTTGGTTATTTATAGGAGAGATACCAACATTAAAAACTGTAATTAGTTTATTATTAGCAGCTGCTATTATTCTAATACAAATAACCAACGTAACATAAAATGAAAGATGATATAATATATAACAAATCCGATAATAGATTATTTGTAAAAACAGATGGTGATTTAATATATGTTATATGTAATAAAGAAAGTCAACAAGAAAAGGTTGTAAAAAGAATGACAACAGATAATTGTATGTTAGAGCATTATGAAGAATGGGATGAAGGTAAAGATAGAAAATGGATATTAACATTCAGAGTGTTAGACAATTATGAAATTAAACCAGAGTTAAACTAATGTGGTTTCATATCAAAGCAAGAGATATGAAAATATATAAACCAAAGGGTAAGGTAATTACATTTTGGTTATGGGGAGATTCAAAGTCACATATCAAAAAATTATTAAAAAAAGATAACAATAGTTTTATAAACATTGAATGGATAAAACAAGAAGAACCAAATTTTATTTAAAAAAACACTTGACACGTATTGCTTTTTATTCGTATATTTGGGAATAAGGAGTTAAAAATGAAATCTAAACAAATAAAAAATGGCCTTTGGAAAAACAAGGTTGTTTTCTTCAATGGCTTTCAAGCTAAAGCCGTTGATGTAAAAGGTGGTAAAGTGAAGAATGATACTTGGGTAAAACTCAAGACTAAACTTCAGTTTCTCAATGGTAAAACTAAATGGGTAGACTTTAACCTTGTAGTGTGGGGTTAAAAATGAATAAGAAAACAGTTATATTCGATTTAGATGGTACTCTAGCTAACATTGATGTTAGGAGAGATAAATCTCTTAAACCTAATGGGAAGTTGGATTGGGAAATATTCGCTGCTCCTGATTCTATTATGAATTGGGATGAACCTAATCTACCAGTTATCAAAATGGCTCAGATGTTTAAAGCTGATGGTTTTAAGATTGTTATCTTTAGTGGTAGGAACGATAGAGGTTTTGTAGCTACTAAACATTGGTTAACAGAACACGATGTACCACATGACCTTTTGGTTATGAGACCTGATAAGTTTAAAGAAAATTCATGGCCGATTGCTGATGGTAATCCAGCCACATCTGAAATGAGATTTATGCCTGATGAAATTCTAAAGAAAGTTATGTTAGATACTTTTGTTGATATTAATGATGTCTTTCTTGTAGTTGACGATAGAGATAAAGTTGTTAAGATGTGGAGAGACTTAGGTCTTAACACATTTCAAGTAGCACCTGGTGATTTTTAGTGACGAGAATAAATATCATAAATCCTAGTGAACTTACTGACCAACATTTAGTTGCTGAGTATCGAGAGATATTTATGGTGGGCTCAGCTTTACAAAGGAGTCTTAAATCTAAAAATTGGGATAGTAAAAATATACCAAAAAAATTTACATTGAATGTTGGTCACGTTAAGTTTTTTTATGATAAAGGTAAGTACTTGGATAAACGATATCAAGGGTTAAGAAAAGAAATGAAAGCTCGTGGTATGAATCCAGATAATACTAGAAAATTCAAAAGAGAACAATGGCCCGATGAACTATATAATGATTGGATACCTACTCTTGAAGATGAGAAGATAATAAGAAAACGTTTAGATGAACGTATAGCACAAAAACCAGATTGGTATAGGAGAACAAAAAAATAATGCAGTTAGGTTATGCTTGTATAAATATGAAACTTTCATATCCACAAAAATATGGTGGTAAGAAAAAAGGAATTTCACCCATAACAACCAATCGAACAATGATTCGTAGAACCTTTGATGAAAAAGGTCTTGATTACGCTAGTGAATTAACAAAACAGAATGCTAGAGATTTGAATCAGATAGTACAATGGAATGTTTTGAATGGTTATGATTTCTTTAGAATTAGTAGTGGTATGGCTCCGTGGAAGTCTGAGTATGAATGGGACGACCTAAAAGATATTGATGAGATTAAAGCGTACTTTCGTTCTGCTGGTTGGGTAGCCAAAACACACAACATTAGGTTAACCTCACATCCTGGCCCTTTTAATGTATTAGTATCACCACACGAGCATGTAGTTGATAATTGTATTAAAGATTTGACTATACATGGTGATGAGTTTGACATGATAGGATTATCTCGTACACCATTTAACAAAATTAATATACATATTGGTGGTGCTTATGGAGATAAGGAAGCTTCTATGAAACGCTTTGTCAAAAACTTTCCAAGATTACCAGAAAGTGTTAGTAGTAGATTAACACTTGAAAATGACGACAAGGCATCAATGTATTCAGTAAAGGATTTATATTATGGAATTTATAAACAATGTGGTGTTCCTATTGTTTTTGATTATCATCACCACAGATTTTGTGATGGTGGACTTACAGAGAAAGAAGCTCTTGAGATGGCTATCTCAACATGGCCCAAAGATATCACACCAGTTGTCCACTATAGCGAAAGTCGCAGTAAGGAACGACTTGATGAATCAATTAGACCCCAAGCACATTCTGATTATGTTTACGATTATATTGATAATTATGGCAATGATATTGATATCATGGTAGAAGCTAAACATAAAGAACTAGCAGTAGAAAGGTATTTGAATATACATAAAAATTATTTGCAAATAAATAAAAATAATGCTTGACTCGTATAGGTTTTTATCAGTATATTAAGGTATGAGAAAAAGGAAAAAAATGAACGATTCAAAACTTAAAAACTTTAATCCTATGGCTTTGAGGGATAAATACTCAGCTAGTAATCTCAACAAGAAAAATAACTATAGTTCGTTTTGGTTAGATAATGGTTGGGATAATAATACTTCTATATTTGATGAAGATGAATCTATTAAAAAAGGTGTTGACTTAGTTGCTCTAGCTTCTTATAGAAGAGCTATTAGTAACTTTGTTTCTATTGTAACTGGTGAGTCTGATATCAAAGTTACTTTTACTACAAGTGGAGATAGTTATACTGATGGTAAAGCTGTCACCATCTCTTCTAAGTTAGATGACAAGTTATTTGATTCTACTGTTGGTTTAGCTCTTCATGAAGGTAGTCACATCAAACTTTCAGATTTTGATTTTCTAAGAAATCTTGAGAATGAGATTCCAAAAGAATACTATAATAGAGGTGAAGTCTTTGGTTGGGGTGAGTGGGAAATAAAAGATAAAATTAAGAACTTACTTAACTATGTTGAAGATAGACGAATTGACTATTTTGTTTTTACTAAATCTCCTGGTTATAAAGGTTATTATCATTCAATGTATGATAAGTACTTTCATTCAAAGATTATTGATAAGGCTTTAGGTACTGATGAATACACCGATAAAGATTGGGATTCATATATTTTCAGAATCATTAATCTTACTAATAAGAATTCTAACTTAGATGCTTTACCAGGTCTCAGAAAAATTCACTCTCTTATTTTTAAGAATGTGAAAAATCTTAATTCTACAAAAGAAGCTTTTGATATTGCTCTTAAAATTTTTCACATTTTGTTAGATAACTTTGATGTTAAACCTACTGTTCCTAATGAACAACCTCAAGATGGTAATGGTGAGGAAAGTGTTGAAGGTGGTGAAAGTTCTGATGGTAATGATGGTGAGGGTTCTGATACAATCTCTGATGAAAAATTAGATGATATGATTGAGAGTGGTCTTACAGAGGGTAATGGTAGTGGTGATAAAAAAATTGAACTTAGTGACAGACAGAAAAAAACTCTTGAGAACGCTATCAAGAAACAAAATAAATTTATGGATGGAGATATCCAAAAAAAGAAGTTATCTAAAAAAGATAAATCCTCTATGGATTCTGTTGAGGCTGCCGGAATGAGTTATGTTGATGTTGCTGGTGTTACTGATAATTGGACAGGTAAAAAATCTCCTACTAAAGTTTTGATGGTTAAGAAATTTAACAAAGCTCTAGCGGAGTCAGATACAATTAGTATGATTTCAAATCCATCTTACAGATGGACAGAAGATTACAAGGAAGCTATCAATAAAGGTTTAGTAATGGGAACTATCTTAGGTAAGAAACTTCAAGTTCGTGGTGAGTCTCGTGAAACTAAGTGGTCAAGATTAGATAGTGGTCGTATCGATAAGAGATTAATTTCTGAACTTGGGTTTGGTAATGAGAGAGTTTTCAAAACCACTTTTGTAGAATCTTACTCAGATGCTTTTCTTCACATTTCAGTTGACGCTTCTGGTTCGATGGGTGGAGATAAATGGACAAATACCCAAACTGCTGTAGCGGCTATAACTAAGGCCTGTTCAATGATTAACAATGTTGATTTGGTTGTTTCTTATAGAAGTACTCAAGGTAGTGGTACTAGAAGAAGTGGTAAGACTTACCCACTAATGTTAATTGCTTATGATTCACGAGTTGACAAAATTAATAAAGTAAGAAATCTATTTCCTCTACTTCGTCCATCAGGCACTACACCAGAAGGTTTGTGTTTTGAAGCTGTGATGAAAGAAATAGAAATGGGTTCTAATGATAAAGATTCTTACTTCTTAAACTTTTCAGATGGAATGCCGATGTTTCAAAATGATGATATAAACTACAATTGGGATACAGCAATTAATCATACTGCTAAAATGGTTAAAGAAATTCGTAGTCGTGGTGTCAAGGTTCTTAGTTACTTTATTGGTGGAAGATATGACTATCGTGATGAAAAAGATACATTTACAAAGATGTATGGTAAGGATGCTGAGTTTATTAATATAACTTCGGTTCTTCCTGTGGCTAAAACAATGAACAAGAAATTTTTGGAGAAGTAAATGAGTTTTAATGCTTACAGTAAAAAAACAAGAGATAAACTTGAGATAATTATAGCAAAACACATTAAAGAAATGAGAAGGTCAATGCATTGGTCTGGTGAGAACCAACATATCGTAAAAAAAATAATGAATTTATTTCGCGAAAACACTTGACACGTATATGTTTTTATGTGTATATTTAGGTATGAGAAAACGAGATATAACAATTAACTTAAAAAAGGAAAAAAAAAGTTATGAATAAAGTAGTTCAAATTAAAAAATCAGGTAATAGGTTCAATGCCTGGGATGTTGATGGTAATAAACTTACCTCAGAGATTAGTAACAGTACTAGAAAAAAGGCTTTCAATGCTGGTATGGCGTTGGAACAAAAAGTTAACAAGTCTGGTAAGACTTATTGGAGTAGAGTTCCGATGTCGGTATTTGAATCAACCACAATTCCTGTTGTTGATGTCTCTTCAGTTGATGTTCCTACAGAACATGCTGAGGTTCTAAACTTCATTCACAATTCTTACTCACTAAAACCACAAGGTTTGGTTATGAAAGAATTAAAGTGGAAGTATCTTGTAAGGTCTGCTGTTAGAGGTAAAAACATACTGATGACCGGCCCCGCTGGTTGTGGTAAAACTATGGCGGCTAAGTCATTGGTCAATTCACTTGACAGAGCTGACTTCTATTTTAACTTGGGTGCTACCCAAGATCCAAGAGCTACCTTGATTGGTAATACTCACTTCGATAAGAAGAAAGGTACTTACTTTTCAGAAGCTCTTTTTGTCAAAGCGATTCAGACTCCAAACGCTGTGATTCTTCTTGATGAATTATCAAGAGCTCATCCAGATGCTTGGAACATTCTGATGACCGTTTTGGACAATGGTCAAAGATACCTCAGACTTGATGAAGGTGAAGGTCAAGAAACTATCAATGTGGCTGAGGGTGTTACTTTCGTAGCAACAGCTAATGTCGGTAATGAATACACTTCAACTCGTGTGATGGACAAAGCTTTGATGGATAGATTTATTATCGTTGAGATGGATGTTTTGACTTCTGATGAGGAACATGGTTTACTTAACTATATGTTTCCTCATGTAGATACTGAACTTTTAAAATCAGTTGCTGAGATAGCTTCTTCAACTCGTAACGAGTCTAAGTCTGAAGCTGGTCGGTTGTCGGCTGGAATTTCCACTCGTACTTCTGTTGAGATAGCTGGACTTCTCTTTGATGGTTTTGGTCTTGACGAAGCGGCTGAAGTAACTGTCTATCCTCAGTTTTCTGATGATGGTGGATTAGAGTCTGAGAGAACTTATGTGAAACAACTTGTTCAAAAGTATGTTTCAGATGGAAGTTCTGATGACTTATTTAACGAAGAAGAAATTAACTCAAGTAACGTTTAGGAGGCCAAAATGGCTAAAACTAAAAAAACAAGGTTAAACGAAGTTATCTTCAAGTCTTACCAAGATGCGATTAACAATCGCATGAAGGCTGGACATGATGTTAGCGGTTTGACTAAAAGGTTGAATACACTAATCGCTCAACATAGCAATTAGTTTTTCTCTCTCATGCTGGGCTGGGGTTATTCCTTTCTCCTTGGCCCAGCTATTTTTTAATTAAAATTTTTAAATAGGATAATAAAATGAAAAAAGAAAAATGGTCAGGATATGACAATTACGTTGTGCTAGCCGATAAATCACATGGTAAACTTAAAAGTACTTATGCTAATTTTCAAAACTTTCAAAAAGTTATGGAAGTTGTTAGAGGTATAGCACATTCAGATAAAAGTTCATATTTACATGAAGGTAATATTTATAGTAGGAAACTAACATCAACTGATGCTAAGAAAATACTATTAAATGTTTTAGAATGTAGATGGACTAAAACAACTGCACAGATACAAACAATAGCAAGTCAGTTGGGAGTAATGATATAAGAGAAACTATTTCTCTTATTGATATAGGAGAAATAAAATGGCAAAGAAACCAGCGTCGTTTGAATATAACGGCACACTTGTTAAAGTTTTAGATGGAGACACAATTGATTGTTATATTGATTTAGGTTTTGATTTAAAAATTAAAAAAAGAATTCGTTATATGGGTATCGATACTTGGGAAAGTAGGACTCGTGATTTAGACGAAAAGAAAAAAGGTCTTGCAGCTAAAGCTCGTAACAAAGAATTATTAGAGGCTGGAGTCTTTAAGATTGTATCTTATGGTACAGGTAAATTTGGTAGAGTTCTTGGAGAAATCTTTGTATCACCAGATGCAGTTGGACATGAAATATCAGAAAACGTAGATAGAAGTTCTGATGGACTTGTTAGTATCAATGATATATTAATTGAAGAAGGTCACGCTTATGAATATGATGGTGGTAAGAAAAAAGCTTTCGTAGCTGAGATAGAAACTGAGAAAGCTGCTAAGAAAAAAGATTTAGTTGACAAACCAGCTGAGGAAAAATCTCAAGAAGAAGAGTAATGAAATCAGATAGTATAAAAGTTTTAATCAGCACTATAACTGCATTATCAGGTGTGGGTGGTTCATATTGGAAAATGGAAGATAGAGTTTCTAAATTAGAAGAAGAAATAGTAAAACAAGAAGCAATTAAAGTTGTTCAACTAGAACTAGCTCAACTAAGAAGAGATGAAGAATTAGCTGAGTTAGAACATAAAATAAAATTAGACTCATTAAGGAGCATACATGGTATTAGATAGTTTATTAACAGGTGTAATGTTATTTACATCTTTTGCAGCACGAACACCAAATGTACAACCAAATGCAGATGACTATGAAGTTAGTATTGGATTAAGTAATGATAATTTTCACCTTAATCGTCAATGGGAAAGAGAGTTAGGTGAACACTACATAGATGATTTGTTTTGGTTAAAAGTAGATGATGGTATTTATTTTAAACCAGAGTATATGAATAAAGAAAGTCAAGGAGTAAGATATCTAAAAATTGACTCAAGACGGAGTTTTAAGGGTTTGTCATTTGGAGTTACAAGTCGTAATAGTGACGAGAATGTGTTCAGTAAAAACTTTGAAACATTCGTATCATTTGGTGGAAGTACAAAGAAAAAGTATTGGGAAAAAGTAGATATTGAATTTTCTTTTGATGGATATTTCCCACCAAGTCAAGATGATGGTAGGGATACTTTTGAGTTTGAAAACAAATTTAAAATGTCGTATCCACTCACAGAAAAAATTAGACTTTACAATCTTGGAGAAATATCAAAACTACAAGGTAAGGAATTTTATAAAGCTAAAATAGGGTTTGAGTATACGTTATGATTAAAAAAAAATATAGAGTATTAAAAACAATAACTACTGTAGATGGTACATTATATAAAGATGAATTAGTTACATTTGAAAATAAAGAAGTAGATGGTGATTGGAGAGTAAAAGATAATATGGGTAGAATATGGTTTTTGAACTCAGAAAAACTTACTGATTCACCAGTTGCGTTATCAAGAGGAGAAACAAAATGAAAATATGGAAATTAATATTAGGGTTCTTTGGATTAGTCGGTGGACTTTTTGCTGCTGGAGCAGTCAAGAATAAAAAGGTTAAGGAACTAAAGAAAGTTATCAAAGAAAATAAAAAAGAAGAAAAGAAGGTTGAAAAAGAAATAAAAGTTTTAGAACAAAAGAAAACTGTTTCTAAAAAAGAAGTTGGTAACCTAAAAAGAAAACTTACTAACAGTAAAAAGAAAACTAAGAAAATGGAAGAGGCATATGAAAACAATGAAGTAGAATCAGCCGAAGATTTCCTGAAAAATTTCGCTAAGAAAAAATGAGGTTTAGTATGAAAGTATTAAAATATTTTTTGATATTCTTTTTTGCTTTATCAATGGCAGATGGGCAAGGGATTAAAAAAGATGGTAAAACACCAACGACATTTACTTATGATGAAGCATTAGAAATGTTAAAAGCTCGTGATGCACAATGGGAAGGTAAAATAGCTAAAGCAGATTCATTGATAGAATCTCAGAAAGTTGTTATTACTGATAGTAAAAAATTAATATCAGAATTGGAAGAGTATTCTAAGGTAGAATCTGTTTTATCTGATGCTAAAAGTAAACAGATTCAATTGTTGAAATCACGTGATGAGGCTAATGAAAAACTCATAAAAACACTTCAACCTAAATGGTACGAGAATCAGTACCTTTGGTTGTTAATAGGATTTGTACTCGGTAAAGTATAATATTGTTACACAATGTAACATTATGATAGACTCATAAAGTTACACTAATTAAAAATACAAAAAAAATCCCCACACCATGTGGGGTTTTTTGTTTCTAAATTCAAATATAAAACAACTTAAAAAAAAATTGTAAAAATTGAGGAGTTTGGTACAGTTATTGTACCATATAGGTAATAATAACAACTATGAAGGAGAACTGAAATGTTCAAATCACTAATTAAAAAACTAAAGAGTACTCGTGGTAACTCACTTGCTGAATTTGCTGTAACAACTGCGATGATGGCAACACTTGCTACAACCGCTGCACCTAAATTTTCTGGTGTTGGTGAAGGTGCTAAAGAGAAAAAAACTATGGCTGACATTGACAAGATTGTTAAATCAGCTAACAATTTTTATAATGCTAAAGTAACCGAAGAAGGTCGTGGAAGATTTCCAGGTCAAGTTAAATATAATGAAGCAGTAGGTGGATATACTACTGAAATTTTATTGGAAACTGGATTGGAATCCTTTACAGGATATGATTCACAAGAAGGTGCTAGTTGGGCTTCTGTATTTGGTACAACTACAGAAGGTGCACTTGCTCCAAGTGGTCACAATATTTCTACAGTAGAAGATGATAATGGTGACGATGCATTTGATATATCAGTAGGTGCTGAAGAGTTCCTATATGAGTTTGGTGGTAACCCAATCAAGACACCATTTCAGGATGGTCATTACATTTATGCAGTTATAGCAGGTGGTGGAAGTGGTTCATCTTCTTACTCACCTATTCTATATGTTGCTGACTTAGAAAATCCAAACAACTTCAAAAAGAAGTTACAACCATAAGGAGAATCAAAATGAAAAACCAAAAGGGATTTACATTAATTGAATTAATAATGGTTACTATCATTTTAGGAATTCTTGCAGCCGTAGCCATACCAAGATATATTGGTGTGGTAGGTAAAGCTGAAGAAGCTGCAGAAGATGCAATAATTTCTTCTGTAAAAGTTGGTCTTGAAAACTATGCTATTGAACAACTACTTGATAATGGTAGAAAGAGTTGGCCAACTCATCCTTTTGAAGCTTTAGACCAAGTACCAGTAGGATACGATTCAACAGATGTTGATAATGCTGATACCGATGGTGAGTGGACATACAATACCACAACTAGCAAAATTACACATCAACGAAAAGATAACACTCGTTATGCTTGGACATACGATAAAGGTGTTCAATCAGGTGATAATGCTGCTGTTGGTTCAATTGGTGTTAGAGAAGCTATCGTAGACTAAAGGAGAAACCAATGAGAAACTCAAACGATGGTTTCACATTGGCAGAGTTAGTAGTTAGTATTGCTTTAGTGGGAATAGTAATGTCATTTGCTATTCCCACTTTTAGTAATGTAACTATGGATACCCAACGACAAATTAATCTTGCCAATATGTCTATTATCAGAGACACCTTTTTAAGATATTATCAAGAAACTCATATGAAAGGTAATCCACAACTTCCTACTGAACCAGAAAATAATTTATTAGATGAAGATTATCGTGATATAATTTTATCTGATGGTAGAACACCTAATCATTTATTTAGTGGTGACTTACCAGTAAATTCAAATTATAATCCATTTAAATACGAAATAGATTCTGATACTTCATCTCAAGGATATATAACTAAACTATTTATTATTAGTGATGTGGATGAAGATAGTCCATCGTATGAGGAATATATAATCGGAGAAATTTAATGAACAAAGGATATACCATGATTGAATTAGTTGTAGTTATTCTTCTTATTGGTATATTAAGTGCTATAGCTTTACCAAGATATGCAGAAAGAATTAAATTAGAAGAATTAAAAGCTGAAAAGAAATTTGCTTATCAAATTTGGGAAGAATTAGAACTGTATGCTAAAGAAGCATACGAATTAACAGAAAAAGAAAGTTGGCCTGTACATCCACTTTCTGTTTTAGGTCGTACACGAGGTGTCATTATTACTTTACCATTAGGAATACCTGATGAAGATAATGAATGGCAATTTGATGGAACTAAACTATATCATAGGAGAATGAATAATGAGATTTGGTACTTCGAGTATAATCCCAATAATTTTTATTTGTCTGAACTTCCAACTCGCTTACAGTAAAGACTCTTTAGATGTTGAATTGGATGATTTAGATGCTATGTGGGAACAAGCAGTTTGGGAAGAAATCCAAGATGTTACAGATGTTTATTATGAAGTGGAGTATGTTACAGCTGTAGCTGGTGTTCGTGGAGCAGAAGCAGAAGATGAAGCATTACACCATTTGTATTATAGAAAGTCAATGAAGGGAATTACCTTAATAGATTTACAAAAAGCATACGGTAAGTTGTATAATAAAAGAGAAACTATAAAAAATCCTAAAGAATTAAAGAAGATAGATTCATATCTTAATTATCTCAAGAAAAAAATCAAATCCTCATAAAATTCTAACACAAAATAATGGTTTTTTTTAAAATTGTGTAATATTTATCTTTGAAGGTTTGTAGGAAACCTATCGTTATTAACCCATAAAAAGGAGAACAAAAATGAGGCGACTTTTTTGTTTGATACTAATGGGCTTGTTGATGGCCCAAAACTCTTCAAAGTTAGAGAGTCAACCACCTAAAGCAAAAACACCATTTCGTTTATACTATGAAGATATAAAAAACCACTCAAAACGTAATCTTCGTGGTAATGTATTAGTTCAGTTTAAAGTTAATACAGAAGGAGAAGTAATTGAACCTGAAATTCTTGATAGTTTTAATACTATGTTAAATGCAACCATTATAGATAAAGTCTTAGCAATAGAATTTGAACCAGCTTTACAAAATGGAAATCCTGTAGAAGTAAGATATATGTTACCAATTTTATTTAAATAAAAAAATGTATTTTTAAAATTTTCTTAATACTTATTATAGAAGTTATTGATATAGCTCAAATGAGGATATCAATGTTTGACTACAAAGTAAACAAAATAGGAGAAATAAAATGACTAAAGTAGTAGTTCGCAATCCATTTCCTGTAATCGATAGGGAATCTTTTTTAACACCATTTGATAAGATGTTTGATGAAATAGTTTCAACATCATTTCCAGAAATAAATCAACAAGTCGGTGTCAATCCATTTCAAGGAACAGCATATCCAAAAGTAAACGTATATGAATACGATGATAAAGTTGGTATCGTTGCTGAAATTCCTGGTTTGGATAAGAAACAACTTAACATAGAAGTAGAACAAGGTATATTGACCATTAGTGGTGATAAACACGGTATCCATAAAGAAGATGGTGCTAAAGTACTTCGTAGAGAGTTGAAGGCATCTTCATTTAAACGTTCATTTGAACTTGGTGAATTACTAGATGGTGATAGTATATCAGCTAATTTTAAAGATGGAGTGCTATCCATTAGTGTTCCAAAAATAGAACCAGAAAAACCAAAAAAACATACTGTTAAAATTTCATAATAAATGAAACTCATCACCGTAAATGATGATGTGTATGTTATCTGTGGAACGGTATTAGCTGACAAGGTTACAAACATTTCGACCAATGAACTTAAAAAAAGATATAGTTTAGCTGATGCTGTTCTACGGAACGGTGATACCTTTTATGTATGTATGAAACTTATAGAAGCAGAGTTTGAAGATATAAAGTAATATATATTATATTTATATATAACAATATGGAAGTTACCATGAAATCACATGATTATATCTATAAAAAAATATTACGAGATGTTAAGAAATATACTTCTAATGACACAAATAATAAAAAGTTATATTATATTAATGATGATGGTGAAGAAACAGAAGCAGTATTTGACTTCATTCCTACTAGAGAGGAAATAGAAGGTTTATTAATATTCTTAAATAAAGATAAAATAGCTCAGGCGTAACAATGTTTGAAAATAGTAAACACTTTCCTACATTAGTGGGGATGTCAGCATTACTGATAGCCGGTAGTGCAGCTTTCTTTTCCGTATTTGGATTATCAAAATTATTTGCAGGAGCACAATTTGCTGTAATTATAATGGCTGGTTCATTAGAGTTTGGTAAATTAGTTGGTGCTTCTTTTTTATATCGTTATTGGGATAAGATAACTTCAATACATAAATTTTATATGACAACAGCTGTTGGTGTGCTTATAGTAATTACATCAGCTGGTATCTTTGGTTTCTTATCAAATGCTTATCAAGGTGCTACAGTTGGGTTTGAAAAAGAATCTACAGCTTTAATATATAAAGAAGATAGATTAGAGCAATTACAAGAAGATAAGATATTTTTAAAAGAAGAGTTGGAAGCAGCTGTAAATGAATTACCTGAAAACTATCGTACAGCTAAAAGAAAACTCAGAGAAGAATATCAACCACAAATAAATCAAATTAATAAAGACATAATACAATTAAAAGGAGAGGTAGGTGATTTAAAAATAGCATTGGTTGAAACTGGTGTAGAAGTTGGGCCTGCTATTTATATTGCAAGAACATTTGACACGGATGTAGATACAGTTGTTAAGTTCTTTATCTTAGTGCTTATTTTTGTGTTTGACCCTATGGCAGTTATATTTGTTATAAGTTACAACGTAACTCTGCTGAATGGTAATGTCGGAATTGGAACACCAGGTAAACCCCTGGGTAAATCAAAGAAACCAAAAACAATCAAAGAATCAAAGAGTGATGAGGTGGTGAAAGTAATCGAACCAGATATTGATGATTTACCAAATGTTGAAGATGATGTACAAAGAGATTTAGCAAGAGGTGGTGTGAGAGGAAGATAAAAAAAACACTTGACAAGCATTACTTTTTATTCGTATATTTACTGTATGAATAAATGTAAAAAATGTGATGTTTCATTATCAGATGAGAGGATTCATCTAGGTTATAATACTTGTTTGAATTGTAGTGAAACAGAAAAATATGCATCTCATACAATTTACCCACATAAGACAGGTGGGTACATTCAGCCTGTTCAAAAAGATACAGCCGATAATCTTAAACGATTAGATAGACGAAGTGTTGGTGGTGGTCGTGTTGCTAAGGGTATCATAGCTGACCAAAGTTGGGATAGGTGGTTACAACAATATTGGTATAATAAGTACAACCCTAAACCAAAACCAAAAGAAAGAAAAGTTGTTATTACAAATACATTCATACCATATAGTGATGCTTTAAAAGAAGTCATGACACAATATAATTCACGTGGTTATAACTCAGCTTGTGAACTCACACAAAGTCTATACTCACAAGATAAAATAAACTTACAACACAAATCCAGTATTATGAATGAACTTGCTAACACTCAGATGATGACTAGTAAACAAAGAAAGTGGATGAAAAAACTTTAAACAAATATGCCAAGGATAAGAAGAACATTCGCATTAAAGTCAAGAGAATTTGATGACCAAACATTTGAAAACAATTTCAGATATCCACCAAAACCAAATTCATATTATGATGTAAAAGAAAAAGGTGTATGTAGGTGGTGTGATAGTATTATAAATAATGAAAGAGGTGAACGCAACATGAGAGCAAGTTGGCATCCAAGATGTAGTGAAGAGTTTCTCATGTACTACAATTCAAAACATATCAGAAAATATATCAGACAAAGAGATTATTGTGAGTGTTCTTTATGTGGAGAGTATGACCCAAGATTTCATATTGACCACATACGACCTCTATATGAACAAAAGTATAAACAACCACATGAAGTTGATTGGACTTATTGGGATGAAAAAAATTTACAAACGTTGTGTCGTAAATGTCATAAGGAAAAAACAAAAAAAGACATGAAAAATTTAAAGCAATTAAATGAAAAAAATGCTTGACACGTATAGGTTTTATTTAGTATATTCATATATGACATATGAGGAAAAAACGATGAAAACAGAACTTGACTTTTTCACTAACACTTTTTATAATTTTGGTCGTGAAAAAACTACCAAGTGGAAGAGTGATAATGTTATTGATAAATTAATTTACAAAAAACTAAAAAAAGAAAAGAAGTAATGAACTTAGAAAAACAATTAAATAAAAATTCAGCCATTGATTTTCAAAATGGTATTGATGAGTTAATCAAAGGTATAAAAGAAAATTACTCTAAATTTTCTACTTGGGAAAAAGGTATTGAAGATTTTAACAATAGTGTCAGAACAAAAATCGGTAATAAATATACAAAGATAATTTGTAAGAACTCTGTTTGGGGATTCATCGCTAATGGTGATGGTGTATTAAAAGGTATTCCTTACTTTAAAGGTGATGTATTTAAAGCTGCTGGTTGGAGAGCTCCAGCAAAGCATGTTAGAGGTTCGATATTTGATACGAACAATAATTGGTATTCTTGGACAGGCCCTAATTACCGATGAATAAGTGGATTGAACATAATAAAAAAGAGTATGGTGTTCAGATAGTTACATTAAAAAAAATTATTAATGAACAGGTTTTAGCTAGTGGTAAATCTGATTTATTTACTTCTGATATGTTGGTGGCATTGATTAGTGGTAGAAAAATTACACCTAAAATGGAAAATGCTATTAACAATATCATAAAAAGAAATTCACCTGAAGAAACCTTTAAAAGAGATGAATGGTTAACTAGTGTTTTACCTAAATTACTTATGGTTGAAAATATGATTAAGGATACCGATTGGAGTAATGGTTACAAGGGTGGTTCAATACATTTTATGAAAAGTATTATTAAACAAGCAAAAAATCGTAAGACACTTTCTAAAAAACAAATGGAAGCAGTTTCTAAGATGTATATTAGGATTAAAAAAAATATTGAAAAAAATAAAAATAAAGCTTGACTTTATCAAATATTCTTTGTATCTTTAGGTGTTGAAAAAAGGAAATAAATAATGAACTTAATTGAATTAGAAAGTGTTGGTTGTGTCATTGATGAAAATGGTATGACTTATCCTCAGTATCCTGATAATGAAGATGGTACTTTTGGTGGTTATGATGAAGATGGTGGACATCATGTCAATGATATTGAAAACGAAGAGTGGTTTGATGCTCTTAGTCAAAAAGACATAGACATCATAGAAGATGTTTTGGGTAATCCAACAGATACTCTATTGGATAATACTGAAGCAGATTACTTGGAAATGAAAGCGGAGTTAGTTTATGGAATCTAATGAAACCATTTTTAATGGTAATCACATTCTTGGAAAAGATGTTTACATCGATGGTAAACATAGAGTTGAAGATATTACTTTTAATAAGTATTTACACGAATTAGGTTTTGGAATAGAATTCAAAGAAAATATTGATAATGTAAAAGACATTGCTGTTGTATGGTATTATGATGGTGGAAATGGTGGTGATATTTATATTGAACAAATCTACGACCACGATACAGGTGAGATTTTTTGGGAAGATAAAAATGAGTATACAAATCAAGATGAAGATTTAGTTAATGCTTTACTTATGTATGGTAACTTATACGAAACAATAGGAATGAATTATGTCTAAAAAAGAAATATTAGATAAACTTATAGAGATAGAAGGTCAGTTAGATGACGCTGTGAATACTCTACCTGAATACAGTTCAAATGTAGACACTCGTGGTTACATTGATGGAGCTAGGTGTGATTTGTATCATCTAAAAGATGAGATTGAGAGGTCTATATTAGATGAGAATCAAAAGGTCACACTTGATGAGGTTATGAATACATCACCCACATTAGCTAAATTGTTATAATGAATTTATTAGAAAAAATAATTGATACATTTGATGGTACTATCATAGAGGATAACCAATGGACAATAAATGGTTCTAAAGGTAAAAGGTATGTCGTGGAGTGGTATCCATATGAAAAAAAATACAGTTGTAGTTGTTTAGGTTATACTTATAGACGAAAGTGTAGACACATTACAGAAATTAGTGAATCATTTCGGAATCAGCTTTGGGGCCGTGCTGGTGACCGAAAGGCTAGGTGACGGATTGCAATCCCGTTTATGTGAGTTCGATTCTCACCCAGCACTCAACAATTAAATAAAAAAGGAAAATAAAAATGAATAAAAGTACATTTGAAAAAAATGGTGGTTACTTCATCGATGGAGTAGCATATATGGATTGTAAAATAACAGGTGAGCCTGTTGCCAATGTTAGTACAGAAACTAAATCTGTAATTGGTAGTGGTGCTTTGATGGGTAGGATGTTTAAACAATTTCCAGATACCACCACACCAAAAAGACAACCAACTGGTAGACCAGCTGGATGGCATTTCATGAAAGAATTTGTAGATAAAGATGGAAATGTATTTCATCTTGGTAAGGAACAACCTAAACTGAAGGGCACGCTACCACCTACTAAGGTGAAACCCAAAAAGAAAACTACTAAACGTAGGACTAAAGAACAGATTCTTCTAGCTAGAGCAGCTGAAAAGAAAGCAGCTTTAAAGAAAGCAGTTAAGAAACAAAAAGATTTTTTAAATCATAAGTTTGGTAAATAATGTTTGAGTCTTTAATACATTTCTTTAAACACTTTTTAGGATTATGTGGAGAGTCTCACCCAAGTATTTTAGTAAGTGGGTTTGGACTCTTTACAATAATTGCAATTTACATTAACGATATAATACACTATATAAAGGATAAAATAAATGTCTAAGAAAGTAAAAAATAAAGTTGGTCAATTTGACCATTACAAGAAATGGACAACCAATCAAGGTTACACATTTTTAGCTAAAGATAAGGAAGATGCTTTAGATTATTTAAATAGAATGCCATCACATATGGGTGATGTAAAAGCATTAACTGAAGTTGTAGATGATTAATGGGTTACAAAGATAATTTAGTTAAGAAACGTGATGGTTCTTATGTCTTAAAACACAAGACTAAGAAACATAAAGAAGGTGATTGTATTGAATGTGGTGAAAATCCTAAAGATAGGGCTTTAGGTGGATTGTATCAATATAATAAAGACGATATGTTATTAGTAAGAAAACACATTGAAGAACATTTGACTTTTTATTCAAATACTAAAAGTATAACACCTATATGGTGTGGTGAATGTAAATCACTCAAACAATATCTTTGTGAGTTGCACGATAAGAGAAGTGATATAGTAGATTAAAATGTCATACCAATTAGAATTATTTGATAAGAGTGAACAACAGATTAGAGATGAAATACAATATTACTTTGATTATCTACAAACTTCAAACGATGCTTTTGGTGGTATGCCAGTTTGTCCATTTTTAAAAGCAGAGTTGGAAAGTAATAAACTTATGGTGGAAATTTGGAAACCAAATGAATCTAGTTTTAGTGATGTTTGGAATAAATTCTATGACTCTAATTACGACTCTGCTATTGTTATATGTCTTGATACAGATAGTTTTAATTGGAAAGATGTTGATAGAAAATCATATCAAAAATTTATACAAAAGTTTTTGAAAGAAACAAAATATAAAGCTTTATGTTTTTCTCCTTTTGAAGAACATACTGCAGGTGGAGAAGAAACAAGAAAAAAATCACCATATTTTTTAATTAATATCGCAACTCGTGATGCATTAAATCAAGCTCATAAAAAATTATTAAATACAAAATACTTTAAAAACTTTTCAAGTAGTGAACTTAAAACTTTAAAAGTTAAAGGGATAAAATGAAAAAAGTTATAGATTGTTTTAAAGACGATAATCCGTTAATACAAAAAAAATTAAGAGAGGTGTCAGTTGAAGAAGGATTGGAAATCGCAACAGAACTATTTCAGATACTTAACAAAAGAGGAGACGGGATTGGGCTGGCGGCTAATCAAGTGGGAATTGATGCACAGGTGGCCGTTGTCAATGTTCGTGAACCTTTGGTACTCATCAATCCGAAGATTGTATCAAAGACAAATGAGATACCTTATTACGAAGGTTGTTTATCTTTTCCAGGCAAAGGAGTACACACCAAACGATACGAAACAATAGAGATTGCAACAGCTCAAGAAGAGGGTACTATGATATTTAGTGGTATCGATATAGGTGAAACAGGTAAAGGAACTTGGGAAACTGATAAAATAAAACAAGATAGAGAACTTAGAACTTTAGAGGCTGTTTGTGTTCAACACGAAATAGACCACCTAAATGGTATGAGGATTTTAGATAGACAAATAGACACCACTTATATTAGAACAGAAAAGAAAATAGGTAGAAATAATCTCGTTACAATTAAAAAAGGTGATGCTGTTAAAGTGTTAAAGTATAAAAAAGCACAAAAGTTTTTAAATCAAGGATGGTCAATTAATGATTGAGTTATCAACAAATAAACTAGAAAAAAATTTAAACAGATATTTAATAAACAAGAGGTAATTAAATGGACTTAGAAGCATTATTACATAAACTAGAAGAAGCAATTGCAGATGAAGATTGGGATTTGGTACAAGAAGTAGCAGATGAAATTCGAGAGGATATGGATAATCCATTAGATGAATATGATTTAGAGAAATGGGATTAAAATTAAATATGGGGCTGAAATGGTATCGACAGGTGTTATTTGATAATAAAGTGCAGCAGAGATTGAGTATGTCTCGTACAAAAGACTCACCAAACTCAAATGGCGATAATTCGCTCGAAGGGTTGGTCATTGATTGGCATCTAGCTGAGTATGATTACTCACCTATGGTGGCTGTCACTAATGACGAACCAACTTACGCTTACGCATAAGTTACTGAGTTGTCTAACACTCGGTCATAAAATAAGTTAGACGAACTCTCTTTAGCTAGAACGAAGTTAGAGATTAAAGAAACTGCCAGTTGGCTACTCTGTGTAAAGTAGTTGGTGGTTTGTAGGTAACTTCTCAGAGGGTAGTAACCTAACTAAGCTGTGAATGACTTTTTTGATAAAACAAACTGGACGGGGGTTCGACTCCCCCCAGCTCCACAAAAAAAATGTTAATTTACAAATATTAATTAATACTTATTATAGAATGGAGAATATAATGCAAAAACATATGTTAGCTTTGTCCATTGTGTTGATTACGGTTTCCAATGGATTCGTATCAACGAAGCTACTAGAAAATAAAAATGTTCAACTTAAAAAATATGTGAGAGAAAATATAGATTTAAGAGACAAGTTGAACGAGTACGAAACAGAAGGAATGAACGTGACGGTAACCATGTATCAACCATTACGTTGGCAAACTGATTCTACACCGAACATTCTCGCAGATGGAACGCGTATCAAGACGGAACAAGCGTCTAAGTATAAATATATAGCGGTGAGTAGAAATCTTTTGAAACGTTGGGGCGGATGGTTAGACTACGGAGACTTTATTCTGTTAAAAGGTACTTCTCATAAGGATGGTGTATACCAAGTTAAAGATACTATGAATCCACGATTTGTTAATCGTGTTGATATATTAGAATCACCTGGTGTAAAACCATATAAGTTTGACAAGGCAAGAATATTGAAAACAGATATATTTGCTAGTAATAATTAATAAATGAAAACTAACATTAAACTGAATGAGGTTGTGCAGATTGAGATTAATAAAACAATAACTAAAAACTTATCTAAGTTAAAATTCGATACTACTGATAACTTTTATAACAATTTATTTGGTTCTAATATTATGAGAATCCACCACATGGTTCATTCAATAAAAACTTCACTTGGACAATCATTTTTTCAAAATATAGCTTATAAGTTTGCTACTTTAAAGTACCCAACTGAAAATGTAGAAAGAGAAAAGTTGATAGATACAAGTAGTACAAGAGCTGATTTGGTTATAGGTAACAAAGCATTACAATTAAAAACATCTTTAAATGGTTTAAATAAAAGCATGGCTATACAACAAAAATCTGATTTTGATATTTGGAGTGATAATGGATACACTCCAATATTTGCAACAATGGTAGATAGTAATGTAAATATGTTTTTTATGGATATTTTAAAACCATATAACCATTTTAATGCACAAAAATTTTGGACATTTGTTGGTAATGATAAAACATATTCAGACATTCTCAATGTAGCCAATAATTTTAATAAAAATTTAATAACTAATGAAGTTTTTAAAGATATTAGGAACGATGAAAAATGGAGAAAATATGTATAGAAGTTATAAAAGATTCATAGGATACAGCACAGCGTTTAGACAATGGAAAGCAGATTCACATTGTAATAAAATTCATGGATATGCTTTTTGTTTTAAAGTTTGGTTCGAGGGTGAACTAGATGAAAGAGGTTGGGTTATAGACTTTGGTTGTTTCAAAAGAAATGGTGTCAAGGAATGGTTAAAAAATAATTTTGACCATACAACTTGTGTATCAGCTGACGATCCAGAATTAAAACTATTTGAAGAAATGGATGACCGTGGTATAATAGATTTACGAGTATTTCCAAATGGTGTAGGTTGTGAAAAGTTTGCTGAGCATGTTGCACTATACTTACAACACATTGTTGATAAGGAAACCGATGGTAGAGTTTCAGTATCCAAAGTTCAATGTTGGGAACACAACGATAACATGGCAGAATATCATATAAATAAAAAAAATGCTTGACATTAAATAATTTTATTCGTAAATTAATGTATGAAAAATGAGGGTTTTAAAATAAATATGAAGTTACCAGTTAATGATGTTAAATTCGTTAATGATAAGGTAAGTAAATATTGGAATGAAAATCAAAATGAACTAAAAGCTTATTTTCATAATAAGTTGATGGGTGTCAAAGGTGAATACCAAGCTGCTCTTAACAATCCATACGACAATAATGTTTTTGAAAAACACTATAGTAATGGTGATGTTAAAAATAACACAGGTAAGTTTCGTTCTTTTTTACGATTACCACTTGGTTACAATGCCCTAGTATTACCTCTTAACAAAACCAATGTTGGGTTTGAGTTGTTTAGTGAAGCAGCTTACGAGTTGAAAGTAGCTCGTAAGATTGGAAATAAACTAACCAAAGACCATATATTCGGAGTTACCGAAGTTGGTATTCATATATTCGTAGAATTCATGAATAGCGGATGGGATTGGAAATATATGTGTGATGAGTGGTTACCTAATAATCTTGAGTTATTTTTTACTTGTAGAATACTGAAAAGTGAACATCAGAAAGAAGATGAAAATGACACGAATGGTGTTGCTCGTGGTGAACATACATTGGAACAAAAAATGTTATTAGAACA
>Ga0181405_1000126_pt1 | contig 25714 bp, 30 predicted proteins | sample 28SPOviralmetaG_FD_130134 | JGI IMG/M metagenome (GOLD analysis project Ga0181405, IMG submission 130134) | Marine viral communities from the oligotrophic San Pedro Time Series (SPOT) site, San Pedro Channel, CA, USA - 28 SPOT_SRF_2011-11-29 | ecosystem: Environmental > Aquatic > Marine > Strait...
AATGGCTATTCCAAAACTCCCAAATGATATTATCTTCAGGATTATTAAAGAATCAGACGGCGGTCTTACCGAACACAAGAAAAAAATGTCAGAAACACTCAAAAACATCTCACTCGGACCAGAATGTGAATGCCGAACATATGAACGCGGTGCCGGCTACTACTCAATTCCTTTACACGAGTGGGGACGCCTTCACGATGGGGACGGAATCTATGGAGAAACATCTATGCACGATGATGATTTCTATTACGAATTAGAAAGGCAAGAACGGTTTAAGAGCCTTTGGCCAAAAGAAGCACTTAACTGGTGTTATTCTACAAACTTACACTACTGGACTGATGTGGGTAAAGAAAGATTAAGAAGCGAGGATGACATACCAGATGAAGATATTGATAGATTATTTAAAGTTGTTGCCAGAGAAGAAGAAGAACCAAAACAACAGGTCAGAGTTGTTGCCAAAGTAGAACCCGCACCAGCCGCCGAACGGTTTGGAATAGATATTTGGAGTTTGGGTTGTTAATTAAAAGAACACAGAAAATCAATTATTATACATTTAGAAAAATATTTTTTATGTGATATCTTTTTTAATTATTACTCCTCTTTTGTCAAAATTTGAAATATTTATTGGGACTTACTTAACTACATAAAATAACCACTCACAATGTCATATTATCCCTCCGACTTCCAATACGACGAACTCCTTGCTCTCTATGATGGAGAAAAGAAAAAGAAGATAGAAGAGATGATTGAGGAATCAAACAAGACAAATGCTCAAAGGACAATGAAATACAAAGAACGGGTTGCTATGAAGGCAGAAGTCAAAAGAATCAAGGAGGAAGCACCTGCGAAGGTTCTCAAATCACTTATGGATTTCCAAGAACTTATCACAATGCTCTATGCTTCTGAAAAGATTGATGATGAAACTCTTGAACTTCTTGAGAATGCTGTTTGCGACCCTCACGGAGAAACAGATATGTTCTCCTGCTTCACAGAACTGATGTCTGTTTGCGAGTATTCAGAGGTTCAACCAATCAGACAGAATAACACAGTTGCTCAAAAGCTGACAAGAGCACAAATCCTCGCAAGAGCAACAGACCCAACTGACAGATTATATACAATGTGTTCCCGCTGTAATCGTCCAATATCTGTGAAGCATCTCAAAAAGCATCAAGAGGACACGAGCATCTGTCAAGAGATTAAACTTGTGAAGTTCGCAGTTCAAGATAAAGGAAAAGCAATTTCACAAGATATCGGAAAGATGGTGGCGAGAGCACTCCCACTTGATGATGGCGGTGTTCCTTTGAAGTATGTTGATGAAAATGAACTTGTCAATGACGACTCAGACGATGTTGATTAAACTACTCCCCGCCTAATTATAATACTCATCAAGACAATAAAATTTTTTATGTTTATCACTCTTTTGTCAAAATTTGAAATATTTATTGGGACTTTATTAACTACAAAACAATCCACTCACAATGGAAGAGAACAGGGAGTTCATAACCGACACTCTACAACAATTGGCGAATGCTCTATACGGTGAGGGAGATGAAGCAGATAGCAAGTGCTTAGGATGCGACGATTCAATCAGAGAAAACTTATTGAAGGAAGTAAAGAAACTCAAAGAATTCAGAAATGATGTCATTGATACATTGAAATATGATGAAGATGCCACAGATTCTCAATTGATTGAAGTGATAGATGAAATGGAGAATGATTGGGACCCGAATCATTACGAAGAACTCAAAAAAGAAAACAAGGAACTTAAAGAACAGATATTTGGAATCAAAGACAGTGATATGAAAATTGAAGGATTGGCTGAGCAAGTTGTTCGTCTTGCTTCTGAAAACGAGACTCTGAAAGATAAATCAAAAGGATTCAAAAAATTATTCAAAGAAGTAAAGAGACTCAGAAAGGAGTTGGGAGAACGTAATGAGGAAATCAATGACCTCAACGAGACTATAACGAGAGTTCAAAAGGAAAGAAACTATCTTGGGGATTATGAAGGAGGAGCAACATCAGAAGAAGAAGAAGAAGAAGAAGAATCATCAGAAGAAGAAGAAGAAGAAGAAAACTGTGAAGAATGTGGAAAGTCTTTGGAAGGCGAAGATAAGTGTGGTAAAGGTTGTCCTTCTTATGATAAGGGATGGAAGGAAACGCACGATTCAGATTCAGAAGAAGAAGAAGAAAAACTGATGTCTCCCAACGAATATATTCAGGACTGGTTGAAAGACTTGTCGGTAGATTATGTGGGAGACGAAGAGCTATATATCATTGGAACGGGAAGCAGAGACGGATTACAAGACCGGTTTGAAGGTGATATGGCGTATTATTTCCAAGAGAATAGACCTAAAATGTGTCCTAAGATGAAAGAACAGTGGGGGTTCCACTTTGATGAATTGGATGATGATAAACCATATTTTCATAGTGATGTAGGAATTCTTGCTGACTGGATTGAAGATTATTATTTGAATACATTGAAGGTCTCTGAAAGTAAGATGGATGAGTGGCGTGAGAGTTTTGAGAAGGCAATGTATGAGGAAGAAGAATCTTGATAAGAGAACAGTAATACAATAATCATCAAGACAATAATATTTTTTATGTTTATCACTCTTTTGTCAAAATTTGAAATATTTATTGGGACTTTATTAACTAAAAAACAAACCACTCACAATGTCTTGCTCTCCCGAGTGCGTTGAGTTTATGGATAAATGTTATGAAGAACTCAAAGGAGTCAATCAAGTCAAAGAAGAATACAATAACATCAAAGAAGAAGAAAAAATGTTAGTTGAGCCCGAGGAGATGGAGATGAGTTTAAATATGCTTGCGGACGTTCTGAGAATAGAAGAAGCCACTGTCAAAGACGCAAAACAACATCGTATGTTTTTCCAGAGTATTGTTCAAGACCTATTTAGAAACAAACCATTTGTTCTAACGTTAAAAACTGTTATGAATCTTGATACCGAAGAAGCCAGAGAAAAATTATTAGATGAACTAAAATATATGTTCACAGAGGATGAGGTTATGAATGCTTCTGTTCTGCTTTCTGACCCATTTCCAATTGATGGTGGTTATACAGAATGCCTCCGAAGATGGTTGAGTCAGGAACGTAATATTAAGGATTTTCTGATGGCAACAAAGGTGGACAGAGCACTGAATCTTATCACTGAGACACTTAGATTGTTGTGTTTGATACCAAGACTTAACAAAGAAAAAAAAGAAAAGAATCATAATCTGTGCGAAAAAATCTTTAGTAAGATTGAACAATTATTAGAGGCTTCAAGGATTAATATATTACCACTCTTAATCAATTCTCAATTGATTGAAATGTTTAATCCCGATACTACGAGAATTCAACGGAATGAGATGTATAAGGAGGTTAAAGAAAGTTTTGAAGGATATCACCTGGTTTTGGAATCTCTTGAAGATAAATGCAGTGAGGGAGAGTATTTGCGTATTTCTAAAACTTTGATGAAGTCTTTCAAAGACCAAAGAACTTTCACTTCAATGTTTGAGGATGATTGTCTTGGGAATATAGTTTCTTGGGAATGCTCAGGTATGGAATTTGATTTCATAACGCAAATCTGGTCTATTTACGTGGAGCAATAAAACATACATCATCAAAATCAATTAATTTCATTCTAACTAAAGATAATAAAGACAATTGAAAATAAGAATGGTCATCAGAATTAATTTTTTTTTATTTAATTTTTTGTTGTAAATGATTTCACAATATTTCTTTGTATAATATACAATTTCTTTGATATTCTTTTTTTGACTTGTCATTGATTCAATAATAAACTTCTCTGATTCTTTCATATAATCTTCTAATTTAAATCGTCCCAATGGCATTGAGGAAATTAATAAATCTCTCCAATAGAGGCATACACAACCATTCTTTCCCTGTATAATCATTTTATATGTGATATCATTTTCAATTTCAAATTTATAAAACTTAAAAATAAATATCTTTACAATATATATTATGGAAATTCATAAATCGCATTCTAAAAACGATTTAATTGATGTCATTAATCTATTCGGAATACCTGTTATATTCTCGCATCAAGATAATAAAAAAGACTTACAAAAAAAAATAATTCAATCAATTGATGATGATTATAAAATTAAAGATAATTATTACAATGTTAAATCAAAAGATGATGTTAAAAAATTCTTATTAAAAAAGAATCCAAAGAAAACACTTACAATTAAAGAAAAGAGAGACTTGATGGATATATGTAAGTCTATTATTAATTATTGTAAATCAGGTTATAGATTAGATTTATCAATTAAATATGATTCAATACAAGATATTATAGATGATTTAGATTATATTAAACAGTTCGGCGAAATACCTTCTGTAAGAAGAGCTTGTAGATTAATGAATGGAGATTTAAAAGTCGCAGGATTAAGATTCAATCCTGTTATTCCGCCAAATATTCAAGCATCATTAGATAATAAGATTGGACACAATAAGGGATACTTCTATCGTGTATCAATAAGGAAATCAACGCCAGAAGACCCAATCATAGTATATTTTGATTGATTTAAATAAACTACATTTCTTTTCTCTCTCTCTTACCTTTTGTATGTCTGTGATATCATTTTGTAATTCAGATATTTGATTTTTAATATCCAATAAATTATCATATATAATATCAAGTTCATCCATTTTTATATTTATAACAAAGAAAAAGATATCATTTAAAATAACTAAATATATTAATACATAATGAATAATTATACTGATATACAAATCATTGAATGTAATCGTCTTCATTCAGAAGAAGCCAAAGCGAATAATAATGAGAATACTTCTCTTTGGCAAAATAATCTTCAAGATATTGTTCATTTAGAACCTGGAGATAAAGTATCAGTTTATGGTTCTTTTATTTCTGAAAGAGGGGCAGGTCAGTCTCAGACCGTAGAGGTTAAAGGTGTTGAGTTAGGAAAGAACAGAGAGTTTATTACAACAAATATTAGCGGGACAAATCAAACCGACCCGACTAAATGGACACAAGATAATCCTCAGTATCATCTACCGAGTGGTTTCGGACGCATTGATGCGGGTGATGTTAATAAAAAGATTCAAGTCAGAGATGATACCTTAAATATCGTTATTAATTATTATATTCCGAGCAATGCTATGAACTGCCTTCATTTACCTAGAAACTGGATGGCGAATGCTCCATCTGTAAGAGAAAACTTTTTCTTCATTGATTCAGATGGAACACAGGGAAGAACAAGAACAAAATATAATTTAGCAAATCAATCCGCATATAATTTTTGGTTAAAAAATGATTTCTACCGAGTTCCTGGAACTACGCCACCTTCTGGAACAGACCCAGGAGCATTCAAACCATTGAATGATAATCAAAGATATACTCTTATGATTAGGGATAAAACCTCTTATACCGAAATAAATGCAGAACACACTCAGGTGGCTGATTTAGATTTAAGGGACCCCGAAAATGCTATTTACACAACTTACAAAGAATTAAAAGAAATTAAAATTCCACCAGGATTTAATTCTGCTGAGTTCATTGCAGATGAAATAACAAGACAACTCCAAGAAATAACGAAAGATGAAATTCAGGTTCAAGACGATACAGGTAATGACGACTACCCAATGAATGTCGCAAGAATATTAGAGTCTGAAACATATAAGGCATTCAATGCGGGAAATGTTCAAGATATGACAAAAGAAAATTTTAAAAAATATTTTTCTCTGAGCACCGATACTGGTGGAGATTATATTCCTGGCACTACAAATGGTTCAGGTTTTGAATGGTTGAGACAGTATCAAATAATCGCCTGTAAATATCCTGAGATATATGAAAAAGGAAGATTAGTCAATACAAATCTATTCGGGGAGAATCAGGGAATAGGTGGTGGTTTCGTTAATAGTGCTTGGAATGGAAATGCTGGTGTAGGAATTGAAATACTTGCTGAATACACAAAAGATAATCTTAAAATATGGAAAGACTTTTTTCAAGCACAAGGACTTTATCCAGATATTTTTGAAAGTATGAACGGACAAGATACAGGTTATGATTCAGGTTATTCTGTATCTAATACACGGTTTTGTCATATTAATAGATGGAGATATCAAGACCAAAGTTTAGCGGAAGTCCCTCTTGTTCTAAATACTCAACTTGGATGGGGAGGATATTATTTACCGAGAAGTTATAGTGTTCCAGTTGATTCAAGACAATTATGTTCTTTCCTCCTTCCACTTCATTTTGACCCAAATCAAGAAGATACATATTATGAGGACCCTATTGTCACGAATGGACAATTCACTTATGGAGCATTCAGTAAATCAGCCGGAGGAAAAATATTAATTCATCCAACATATCATTCTAATTGGGTTAATGCCTCAACAAAAATAAAAGGCGAACTATTCACAAATGGAGCATCATCGGTTGAGATAAATAGGAAAATTGGTTTTGATTTACATTTCAATGCTCCAGGAATGTATTATCTTCTTCCATTATCTGGTTGGTCAAATAATCCAAACCCCACTTCAAGTGTTGCTCCTTTTATTGGAAACTGGTTAGTTCCAGATAATAAGAGAGATGGAAAAATAACAGGAGGAACACGATATGATATGAGTTATTGGCATAAAAAATTATATATTGGAGCTGACAGACCTTCTCTTAATTGGGATGGAACTCATTTTGGATTCTCAGGATTTCACACAGCACTGAATAGAGGAAATAATCATCTCGCAGGGAATCCACTTTTTAATTCTGGAACCTCGGCAGCAGACCCAGCACCAGCAGAAGACCCAGATGCAGGAGATGTAGTCTATAAGATTAATCCCGTAGAACTATTCTGTGATTTTACACCTGACAGAACTCCTTATCTTGATTCAGTATCATTGTTGAGTTATACAACTTTTGGACTTGACGATAAATATAAATTTAACAGAATAAATGACAATTATCAAAAACAACTTCCTTATGACCAATTATCGGGCATTCTAGTGGATGATTACGGTATTGACGAGACAGAATGGGAAGATTCACTTTGGGGATTACTTGGATTTAGTTATGAACAATTTCACGATACATCAGCAAATAGATTAACAAGAGTTCAAAGTGGGAATGTCGCAAAACTATCATATCTTACAACTAACTCTGAAATTGTTGAGGGAGATACTAAAATTATGGCGACAAATTATGTAGGGACTCCTCTTTATAATGGTATGGTCTCTACACCTGTCAGCATCAGAGATTATAATGCTTCGCCACCCCCAGAAGCAAGACCAACAGTAAAAGCTCAATACGCATTATTCCCACCGATTATTCATAAAACTCAATCTATGAATATACAAGCAGTTAATCTTCCAACCAGAATGATTAGAGGATACTATACTATTAGAAGTAATATTCTTGAAAATACACCATTCATTGGAGGAAAAGTAAATAATACAGATATGCCAATTATTGGAATCGTTGATAAGATAAATGGCGACGGAGATTTTTATTTCGGTCAAGAAGGGTCATTAACTTTCACAATTACTAAACCACTCAGATTAGCATCACTTACAATTGGAATCCACGACCCAGATGGAAGCTATTCAAGAACCTCCGAGCAAAGCACTATATTATTTAAAATTGAGAAACCAGTTGAAGCAACATTCAATGTCATTCAAGAGATTTTGGAAGAAAATAAAAAACAAGGAGAATTAATTTTACAAAAAATGAATCCACAAAATTAAATATTAATAATTGTAAATGATATTTTTAGAATTAAAGGTTGAGGATTATTGGGAAATACAAGCGGTTCTCGAGAAAGCAAGAAGAAATGATTTAGTTAAAAAATTAGTTAAAGCAAGAGACCAAGAAGTGGAAGAAACCTATGAGGTTCAGGTAGATGGAGACGGATTTTTTAGTTTAAAATAACCACTGCTTTTTAGCAACTCATACTTCTCGGGACTTTTCTCTATCCATTTATCTACCATTCCCTTTTTAACCCAATACTTATATGATTGACAAGCATTTATATACTCTCTATTTTCTTCGTAATGTTTCTTCTTCTTTTCTTTGTTTCTCCGCCAATAATTACGAGCATTCTGTCTATTTTTATTTTTAAAATCTTCTGTATCTTTTAATCTCTCATATCTTTCCTTTTCCTTTTGTCTTTTCCTTTTATATGATGTGAGAAGTTTTTGAATCTTTTCATCGGATATTTCTTCCATTATACTTAATTATATATTTTATTAACTCTTTAATATCTTTTCAAGAATTGTAATCAATGATTCATTCATTGTAATATCCATTTTATTATCATCTTCTGCGAATCTCATTTTATCAATTGTATTTCCATCGTGTGCTAAACATATCATTACCTTTGCTATGTCCGTATTGAATACATTCTTCTCTGCTCCATTGAATAGATTCTTACCTTCTCCCTGTGAGTTTCTCGCAAACTTACAAGTTGAGTTAAACCATTTCTTTGTCATCATAATTGTTGCCTCGTGGATTAATGAAATATTGTTCCCACAATTTATACCATATACTTCATAATTCTTCTGACTCATACAGAATAACATCTGATTGCTCCCAACACAACCAACCTTATTTCCTTTTAACATATTGTATGAATATGAAATATATGTCGGCATATATATGTCATCATCATCTAAGAAAACAACTATCTTATCTTTGGCTGACTTTACTAAACTATTCCTTTTTTCTCCAATTGTTTTTTTCGTATGATATCTTTTATAATCTAATTTTACTGGATGCAAATGTTCTTTTACTTTTTTAATATCTTCAGGTTTAATTAATTCTTCTCCATTGGGTGAGTCATCCTGAATTAATAATGTTAATAATTCTTTTGGATAATCTTGTATCATTACATTTCTTAACAAGAGAGGTAAAAACTTATTTCTCTTATATGTCGGAACTAATATAGATATTCTATCCATTTAATATTGTAAAGATATTTATTTTTAAATGCTCTTTTGTCAAAATTTGAAAAACGAAATTGAAGAATGGTATTACAATAAACAATGTCCAACGCATCAATGGAACTTATCCCTGGAATGGACAAGTTGCTCAACCATATGAAAGAACAAGACAAGAAAATCAAAGAACTACAAGAAGAGAACAAGAAACTCAAACAAGAGAACACCGAACTTGAAGAAGAGAACAAGAAACTCAAGGACGCATCAGCAGAAGAAGAAGAAGAAGAAGAAGAAGAAGATGAATATACAGAAACAATTTCCTCTATTGAAAAACAAAAATATATGACTGTATTTACCAGTGAAGAAGTCTATCGCATATATGAAGAAGAAGAGGATGTAGCAATCCGACAGGATGATGCTGAAAGGGGAAGACTGATATTCAATGGCGAAGGAGACCCCGATTCTATAAAGTTCATTATTGATTTTGAATATGAACTCAAAGAAGGTGAGAGGGTTGTTGAGTATTGGGAAGATTAGTAAAACCAACTATTAGTCTTCGGGTCATTAGAAACTTTTATATCATCATAGAAATTAATTTTTTGTTTGATATTCGCCACTTCTTTTTTTAGTGATATAATTTCATCAAGAATTTTTTTATTTAATTCCAATACTTCATCAATCGGTTTAGATTTTTCAGAGGGCATATATGAAATTATTAATATAAAAAAAATCTTTCTAATATTAATGGATTTAAAAACACCAAGAGATATCCCTGAAAATATAGAATATTGGAGTGAGGAAATTGAATACCTTTTATCTGAATGGGGAGAAGTAAGTTTATGTTATCAATATTTGCATTCTTTCTCTCAAAGAAAATATAAAAAGAAATATCATAATTTTCAGATTCCAATAATTGTCTTATCCACATTAACTGGAGTCGGGAACTTCGCCGTAGATTCTTATATTCCAACAGATTTCCAACACGGGTTCACAGCTGTCGTTGGAGGGTTTAATATATTCTGTGGGATTCTTGGAACTCTACTTGCTTTCTTAAAATATGCTGAACTATATGAAAGTCATAGAATATCTGCTTTGGCGTGGAGTAAGTTAAGTCGTAATATTGAAATTGAATTATCTTTGAAAAGAGAAAAAAGAAAATCTTGTAGAGACTTCTTAAAGGTTATGAGAGCAGAGTATGATAATCTTATGGAAAGCAGTCCAACAATTGACCAAGATGTCATCAGAATGTTTAATAAAAAGTTTGAAGGTAAATATAAAAATGTAAGGAAGCCAATTATTGTAAATGGATTGAGAGAAATAAAACCTCATCCATTTACAGATAAAGATTCTGTTGATGAAAAGGTTGATGAAGAAACGGGTGAGAAGAATCCTAATTTAGTTTATGATGAAGAAGAACCTGATAGTGAAACAAATGAACCTGAACCAGAAGTTAATCCTTGATAAAATTTGAAAAACCATTTTGAAGATTATTAAATACAAAAATACAAGTATGTTTAGTTCTGAGTGGGCGGGTGATGACTGTCCCTGCGACGAACCTTATATTGTTGTCAATCATAAAGAAGTGGTTAGGATTCAGAAAATGAAAAGTAAGTTTGGGGACGCTCAGGGTGATTGTTATATCAAGAATTATCATAACTTCAAAAAGTTGAGTAAATCCAATCCATACTTGAAGTATGTTGTGGTTATGTTAAAGTATAGGCAGAGTGGGGATACAATATCACACGCATTATGTTATGATGGGGATACTGTGATTGAGGCATCACAGGGTTATTCTATGAGATTAGATAGAAATGTTTTTGAAGGAACAATCGCACACAAACTTGTTCCCACCTATGATATTCTATCTTACAAGATTTATGATAAGTCAAACATCCCTTCTCTTGAAACAATACTTGGTTTATTTCTAACAAAAGATGGTGATGGATATAAGTTAATGACTAAGGGAAAACTACCTCGTATGAAAGGTCGTTGGGAACACGCAAAAGACTCTGTAATTTGACAAAGGCAAGAGAAAAGATTTTCAATTACAAGACTGAATAACTATTTAAATCCAAATCTCTTCTTATAAGCAGATAGATTAGTTCTTAAACTTGTTGAGTCTCCCCAGAGTAAATAGTATGATAAATATCCAGCACGAGTTGGGTCTTTTGTTCTAAGGTCTTTCTTATGGCGACTTCTATATCTATCCCGTCTATCTTTCTCTTTGGAGATTAAATAGTCTGTCATTCCTGCAGAACCAAAATAAGTCTGTTTTGTTTTCCCAGAAGATGAATCAGTAAAGACTGCTACATATTTTTTTTTAGGTTTATCTGATTTTTTTACAATCATCTTATCATATTTCATTTATATACTATATATATATAAATGGTTGAGACTAATAAACAAAAGTTCAATAAGAAGTATAAACAAAAAAGAGACCAACCTAATTCAAAAGCAGATATGGTAAGATTAACAGGTATCCCCAAGAGATTATTGGATAAGGTATATTATAGAGGCATTGGAGCATATAAGACTAATAGAGCATCAGTGAGACCTTCTGTTAAATCAAAAGAGCAATGGGCTACTGCTCGTATCTACAGTTTCCTTATGAAGCAAAAAGGAACTTGGAACGGAGCTGATAAAGATATAGCAGAAGAAGTTAAAAAATTAAAAATTAAAGGTTATACGAGATAAAAATGTAATACATTAATAAATGTCAGTCAGAGAAGAAAGACCTGAAAGTGTAATGGAAACGGAATTAAGAGAAATGAGAGAATCCTATGTTGATGAAGAATATGGAATAATTACTGGTAAATCAGAAAGAGCAAAATTGTTTTCCAGCAAGGAAAGAAAAGAAAGAATAAGAAAAACCTTGGCAGAACTTTTTGATGCGAAACGAAGAATAGATGTTTTAGAATCAAAAGTAAGTCGCCTTACACAAGAGAATGAATCATTGTATTCTCGTCATCGGGATGATTTAGAGACAATAGAGGAACTTAAAGGTAAAAAGAAACCAGTTAAAAAAGAACCAGTTAAAAAAGAAGAGGATTCAGATTCAGATGAAGAGGATGAATTTGTAATGGTTCAGAGAATTAAATATCTTGTTGTTGATGAATCTGTTGTTGATTTAAAAACAGGTCGGGAAATTGGTGAAATGAAAGACGGTAAAGTTGTATTCAATAAGGATGGGACGGCGAATCACAAGAGGAGAGTCAAGCAACTTAAAAAATAAATTAATCGGAATCGGAGTCCGAATCTGAATCGGTGTCCGATTCTTTTAGTTTCTTCATTTGTTCTTTTAGTATCTTCATTTTATTCTCTTTCTTTTCTTTCTTTGTCAATTTAGGTCTTCCAACAGATTTCTTTTTAATTTGTTCTCTGAGGTTTTTATTTTCAATTTCAGTTTCCAATAATTTATCTTTTAATTCTTTCTCTGTATTCGTTTTTAATGAACTGTAATGTGCTACTGCTTCTTCCAATCTAATAACTTCTGCTGTAAGTTTCTGAATCCTTTCTGATTGAAATTGTTTTCGTCCTTTTTCTTGTTCTCTGTAATCTGATACTCTTAATTCTACCTCATTAGATATAGTTTTTTCAATAACATTTTCTTTATCGTTAATGATATCTTTTAATTGTTTCTTAAGTTCTGAAATCTTTTCACTTTGTTTCTTTGGAATATCTTCATCCACTTCAAAAAGATATTCAAAAATGATTCCGAGATATTTCTTTGTATAAACACTTTTCAGCCATTTATTAATCTCAAACTTTACACTTCTTGCTTTTCCATCAACTGCTTTTCCATCTTCTTTGAAATTGCTGTAATGATATTTTCCATCTTCAAAATATTCAAGTATTAAATCAGTAATAAACTCTGATTGTCCTTCCTTGTGTCTTTGAAGTCCTTCATAATATTTATCTCTGCTAAGTGTGATTATCTGCTCCATTATATAATCCTATTTATGTTTTAATTTTTAAATGATTTTTCAACGCAATAAAATTGACTATTGCGTTTTTCGGGGTTTTTTTGATTTAAAAGGTAAATGATGCAAATTAACTGATGCGTTTATCGGTGTTTTTTCCATTTAAAAGGGATTAACTGGTAAAATTGTTATTAAAACGCATAACGGAGTTTTGACTAATCTTTGGTAATATATAGAATAATTAAATTAATTTTTAATTAATTATTTCTATACAATCAAGGTTAAGCACATTATGCGTTTTTACGTTTTAATTTAAACGGATATTATATCATAAGTAAAAGATGATATTTTTACTGTTAAATCTCTTAATTTAAAAGGGATAGTTCCGTTAAAGGTAAAAATCACTAAAAAAACAAGGTTAAACGGAATCAATACTTCTTTGGTTTCTTTGGTTTCTTTGGTTTAGGTTTAGTTTTCTTTGGTTTCTTTTTTGCTCTGCTATTCTTCTTTTTATCCTTTTCATCTTTTAGATAATTCTCAAAAACTTCTTTTGGTTGAATACCTTTTGGTTCAATTGCTTTCTTGATATCATAATTAAGTGGTTGAGAATAATTCTCCTTATTCGTATTAATAGGTTTGATATTTTTTGTCATTTATTTAATGTTGTTTTTTTAATTTATAGAATAATTTATACACAATAATAAAATGAGTTTAGTGATAACTTCTAATCGTGATTCTGATGTAAATACTCCCGATGGTCAGTCTGTTTATTCCGCATTCTCATACAGGAATGAAATGGGTTCAACTTACAAAATCCCTGAGAATAGTCAGGTATGTCTTCAATCAGCAAAAGTTAATTTAGATGGTCGTGCTCAACTTGGAGGAAGTCAGACAATTTATTACGATTGGTTTGGTTCGGAATTGGATGAAGCAGTAGAAGGTTCTATTGATGAATCAACTTCTTATCCAATTATTCAAGAGTTTGGTGAGAGGGATAGAGTCTTAGAATTAACACCTGAAGAAGTCGCCAACAAGGTTCAAACAAGTCATTTAGAGTTTCATCCGAATCGGAAAGATTATTTTAGATGTAATGCTTCGGAAGATGCTCAGGGAGATTTTCAGGGATATGAGTTTATATCTAAACAAAATTTATCTTCAAGTGCGACAGTCAGTTCTTCATTGGCATTCACAAGATTTACTGGTGGGACAGATACTCGCTTCACATATAATAATGCATCAGGTATATTTACAAGGACAGCTGGAACACACGATGATAAACCTGCGGTCGGTATAAGTATCACAAGACCCCTCAGTCTGATTAATGGTTCATTTAAAGTCAATTTCAAAAATTCTAATGCTTCGGGTGTTGCTTGGGGTATCGGTCTTTCAAGATATACACCATCAGAGTATAATTATTTTCCTGAATATTTTGACCAATCATTTGACCTTGATGACTCTAATAATATGGGATTATACGAAGAACCGAAGCAATATTTTGAAGACATTGGCGTTCATCGTAATGAGGATGGTGAGTTGGTAATCAGACAAGCAGTTCCACTCGGGAATGGAGATTATCAAGATTTCGGATACAGAGAAATTGAATATTACAATAATACTAATTCAGCTCTTGCGGACCCAGGCACACGATATGATATTGATACGAATGCGAGTAATTATGAATCTGTTGCGTTTGTTTGTAAAGGTGAGAAAATTTCAATCTATTTAGAAGTTGGAGCATCTCCTGGAGCAAAGTCAGCAAAGGCAGCAGCACCTATCCTCCTCACAGAGTTTGATGCTGCTCAACCTAAGGATAGTTATCCGAAACCTATTTGTCAGACGATGTGGTGTCTTCATCCAGTATTATCAGTCGGTTATACAGACGATGGAGCGACTCCGCCAACTATTGTATCAGATACTAATAGTCTCACAATGACAGAATATTCAGGTCTTGACATTACAGGATATGATGCGACGGCAGCAGGAAAGGGAGGATGGTATGAATACTATGCTGTCAGGGATGATGAAGGTGGATTACAGAAATGTCGTGAAGTTGATTTGAGAGTAATAAATGACCCAACTGATGCTACTGTATATACTCCTGTTGTTTTAAATGCATCAGGAGCAATTGATTATAAACCCGCTATGATTGTTGGTCGTAATGATACTTATGTCCCATCAGGTAAAGCATCAACATCAGATGTATTTGGTTTCCAAGGAAATACAATAATTAATGATGGAACTAATGATTTGGTGAGTGGTTTATATTCCTTGAAGTTTGTGAGTGCGAGTGTTCCAGACCTTTCGGCAACGAATAAATCTATTTTTGTTAGACTGAGAAACTTCGGGACACAGGTATTGAATGCGAGGGCAAAGACTCAATCAACAATTATAGCACATCTACCTACAGCGGATGCAGATATTGCTGGTGTTGGTCGTCTCTACTATGAACCGAATAGAGATGTATGGTTAGACCTAAACAATGCGACAGAATTGACTGTATCAGATTTCAATATTGATTTAATATATGTTAATGAACAATACGCAAAGGTTCTTCAAGGACAGACAATTGTTGTTCTATATTTCAGGAAGAAGCCTTCTTCGGAATAACTTTTTAATAGAATAAAGTTCGTTTTTTAAATAAAATTAATAATTAATAAAGATTTTTATAGTATTATATTATAAAAATGTCTAAAAAAGTTCCAAGAGTTGTAGATTTTTCATTTTCTGATACACCGCATACAATGGATATGTCTGATATACAAAGTGAAATAAATGATGTCGTCGCCGAGCGAGAGGGTCCCGAAGGGGCAACACAGCAATCTATGCCCGATGAAGCAGAATTCCATATAGAAGAGAAAGAAGAAATCCAAGAAGAAGATATATTTGATATGTCTGAAAAAATGCCAGAGACAGTTAAAAGAGTAGAGAAAGATATAGATTTACAGAGAGAAATAGAAGAAGTAGAGTCAGAAATTAGCCACGCTCAGCGACCAAAGCAAGTAAGGAAAAAGAGGAAACCAATGAGTAAGGAACATTTAGCAAAATTAGCATTGGCAAGAGAGAAGGCAATGATATCACGAAAAGCAAAGGCAGCGGAAAGAGCAGAAAATAAGAAGTTAGATAATGAGCAGAAGGATTTAGTTAAAAAAGCGAAACAGAAAAGAGTTCAGAAGTTAAAGAAGGAAATAGAAGAGGAAGATGAAGAACCAATTAAGGGAGGTGGCAAAGGACTAAAATCACCTGGACTTACTCAGGCGGATTTGGAAGAAGCACAGTATAATGCTATTTTGAAGTATGATGCTCTGAGAAAATCTCAAAAGGCAGAGAAGAAGAAGGCACAACTTGTTGAACAAGAAAAACAGAAGATGTTAAATCAGATTAATAGAGCAACAGGACAGACATATCAATACGGTGCTCGTCGTCCAGATGGAAAGTTAATGAATAGATTTGACAACTGTTATTAAAATAATATAAAAATAATATCATATAATAATATATAATGGAACAACAACCTCCTAAAAAAAAGGGACCAAAAATTTATAAGGTTAAAGACCCTAAACCATCAGATAAGTTTGATGATATTCATCCCAATCTTCCTGCTCTTCCATCATTACTTTTAATTGTTGGAAGTGTCCGAAGTGCTAAATCAAATTTAATCTGTAATCTTCTGATGAATCCCGAGATGTATAAGGATAAGTTTGATATCGTGCGTGTATGCTCCACAACCTTACATCAGGACCATAAAGGAAAATTATTGAATAAATATTTTGATGCTACAGATACATATTCAGATGATATCATAGAAGAGATAAAAGTAGGGCAATCAAAATATATGGAGACTGATATTGAAAGACCAACATATTGTCTTGTTATGGATGATGTCCTTACTCAGGACTTCTCTAAGCAGAACGCCGTCTCATTTTTTTCAACTCGCTTCAGGCACTACATAGATATGTATATTTTGGCAACGCAATCGTTTCGTGCTGTCTCAGGATTGATAAGAAACAACGCAACTGATGTTATCATTACTAAACAGCAGAATCAAAAAGAGTTATTAAAAATCATTGAAGAGTATGGTCCATTATTTCCAACATCAGAAGGTGCTATGGATGGTGAAAAGAATATGATGGAATTATATAAGAGAGCACATAAAGAAAGATATTCATTTTTATACTTAAAATTATCAGAGAATCCACCTCACGCATTCATACAATTTAGCGAACAGATTTATCCTTGAAAAAGTTTAAAAAATAAATTAATGATTAAAAATAATTGATTACAATAAATGGACTTATATTCGTCAGATGTTGGAGCAATCCAAGAAGGAAATATGAGAACACAGAGTGTGAATTCTGCTAACAGAGCAATTGAGGCACACAATACAGATGTAGCGAATAATATTCGTCAATTGAAAGGACAACAGAAATCGGCTGAATCATCTGCAATTATGGGTGAGATAACACAGCAATTCTGGGCATCGGGGAAACTTCCATCAGCACAGAAGGCATTTACAGATTATACTTCTGGGGCGACTGATTTCAGAGGTAATCCAATTGGAGCAGTAAAGGACCAAGCGAATGATTTAGCATCGGCAGCGAAAGAAGGGCAGGCAGGTTCAGCAACAACAGACTTAAAAGATGTCGGGGACGGTATATTTGAATCATCAGAAGAATTGGCTGGAGGGACGGGTAGGACTCTCGGTAGAACTGCTCTGCGAGGATTAGCAACTGGGGCGGTCGGTGTAGGAGCATTGGCACAAGGTGGTTTTGATATATTCAAGGATGTAAAAGCAGGCGGGATAGCAGGTGATAACTGGGCGTCAAAGACCTCCAATATTCTTGGTATTGCTGGTTCTGTTGCTGATTTAGGCGGGACAGTATTTCCTCCTCTTGCTCTTCTTGGTGGAGTTGCTGATATTGCTGGGGCAGCCTTCGGAGAAGTTGGTGCTGTAAAGGATGAGAAAAAAGAAGAAGATTCTGATGCGGCAGCACAAGCATCTCAGACTGAAACTGCTGTTGTTGCGGGTCCTGTGTCGCAAGCAACTACTGGAAGAGTCCAGGGTTAATCACAATTAATTAATTTTTCTCTCAGATAACATACGAAACTCATACGGGTATAATCTTTATCTGAACCGAGAACACCGATATCTTTATTTACTTTTTCAAATGATTTACAATTAATTTTATTGTATTCATCTTGTTTTTTTGTTGTCCATAATTCTGTATTACAATGATACTGATGGACGTTAGCAATTAATAAATCTCCCTGTCTCATATTAATACCAATTCCATATTTCGGGAACATAAGTATTCCTCCATTAAATACACCTTCTTCAAGAACAGTTAAACAAGCAACTCCACCGAAGTCTCCTGCATCTTGATGTAGTCCTGTTCTAAAATTGCGATTAATTGTAATCGTGCTAAATGGGGTATCATTAATATGGAATTCATTTAAGTGTGCTCTATCATATTGTATTTTGTATTCATCGGGTCTAATTTTTTTATAGTAATCAGAAATCTCATCAATGAATGGAAGCCCTTCTTCATAATGTTTTAATTTATTTTTTGTAAATGATGTCATACGGCAAGGACTATCATAATTCATTTGTTTTTGTTTTTCAAAGTATCCATAGGCAGTAGAATATACAGGATTATTTATTTTCATTTTAGATTCAGTTCCATCTGCTTTAAGGTATTTAGTTGAGAATCCTTTATTTTTTACAATTTTTCTTTTCTTCCAATAAATAGCATTTGGGTCTATCTCACCAGCAGAAGCACCTCTACCTCTTGAAGGTGCGATACAATTTTTAAAATTATTGAATCCAATATTTCTATTTTTTTCAGAAATGATATCTTTTTTGAATGATAAAATGAATTCACCGGTATCAGAATAAATATCACAACTTTCATTAATCATAGTATGAATATATTCATCATCAAGATATTTACCTTTTAAAGTTTCCAAGTCTTCGTCAGAATATAATTCGGATAAAATAACTTTCATTTATATATAAGAGAGATTATTCTTTACGTTTTAATTTAATCTTTTTTGGTTTTTTTATTAATAAATTTTTATAAAAGAAGTTATAAATGTCTTCTTATTGGTCTGTTGATGATACTATGAGAATTGGTAAAAAGTATGTTTCTATTCCATCGGAGAATGGATTAAGTTATTCAGAGAATCAGAAGGTTCAGATTTATGTTGGTCCTGAAACGAAGTATATGGATGGGCACGATTCATATCTTGAGTTTGATTTTAAGATTGATAAACCTGCTGCTTCTGTTCCGACTCGCCTTGTTCTTGATAAGATGGGAGGAAATGCTCTCATTAAAAATATCAGAATTTACGACGGAACACGGGCTCAACTTTTGGAGGAATTTGACTCATATTCTTCTCTGTGTTCTGTAAGGTATGATTATGATACTGATGATTCAATGAGAAATTTTCGGAGTTTGAGAGAAGGTGCTGGTGCTCACAATCTTGCTAATCGTGGCACTGAGGGAACAACGAGGTCTGTTATGGCGAACACGGTAAATGGTCCATACAACCGTATCCTTGAAGGTAATCAGACTGCTGAATCCGACCCTGGAATCACGGCGAAACTATGTATCCCATTACAGACTGGTATTTTTGCTCATAACGAACATATCTTCCCTGTTATGATGACGAATGGTCTTTACATTGAAATTGACCTTGCTCCTGCTTCGGAAGTCATTAAGCAACTTGATTCTGTCCTTGGTAATGTAAGAACTCGTCTAAATCCTTATTTTCATTCTCTGAATGGTTCAACTGTGGCTCCCGACGATTGGGTGGCGAATAATACTGCGAGGACGGAATTCTATGTTTCTCATAAGAATAATCTTGAAGGTGCTGATGCTGTCAGTCGGTTTCCTTTCCTTGTGGGAGAACGGTTTGAGTTTGTTAAGGAAGATAAGGCAGCCACAGTTTCAAAATTATCTGGTGCTGGAACATTAGCTGGGAGTGCTAAGATTACTTCTGTCAATCTTTCAAGCAATGGTTTAATTCTTGTTGGAATAGATGGTATCGTGGCGAATGATGGTGCTGGAGCATTTGATATTGCATCTGAGGAGTATGTTATGGCATCTACTGCTGTTCGTGATGCGACTACATATAATGTTAATTATACTGTGAGCAATGTAAATCTTGTTGTAAGTCAGGTGGAATTAGACCCTTCTTATGAACAAGGTATGCTTCAAAAGGTAAGAGAAGGTAAAGCAATTGAAATAGATATTCTTTCAGCAACGAATTACAAAAATTCAATTCTTGCTTCTGACCGCCAGACGACATATCAGGTATTTTCTCAGAACTCTCGGGCGAAGAGTCTTTTAATTATTCCACAGGATGCTACAGTATATGATGCTCAGACGGGCATTTCTGCGGATGGAACTTATGAGATTAAGAAAGACGAAGATATCAATGACACTTTCCTCTGTTCAACCCGAAGTGGATACACAGGAATCTGTGATGAGTTAAAAGACTTCCAGTTTCAACTGGGAGGGAGACTTGTTCCGTCTCGTCCTGTGGATGTATCAAAGATTGCTACGAGAAAGAGTATTGATGCATTTTGGTGTTATGAGATGGAGAAATGTTTAGATAATGCTGGTATCGTTCCAAGGTCTTTCACTGCTTTCCAAGAGAACTTTGTTTTCGGTAGAGGTTTCGGGGTAAATCAGGGAGCAATGGACCTAAGAGGGAAAGACCTTGCTGTGATTCTTAAATACACTGGTGCTGGTGTTCCTGCTAAGGCGAAACTTTTCAACTCTTTTGTTGTTCATATTCGTCGCCTTATGATTAGAGACGGAGGGGTAGAAGTTATCCCATAAAGTATTTTTGTTAATTTGATTTTATAATTTTATATTTAATAAATATAAATGACATCACGATACATTGAAATTAGACCTGATAATGTTCCAGCAGATGGAGTAGTATCATTCAAAAATGGCTTTCCCGTCCTATCCTTTACAGTTTCTGCTCAGCAGGGATTACTTGACCCTTCCAGCATTCGCATTGTTGGTAATGTTAATTTTTATTCAGATAATAATACACCTGTCCCGACCCCTGTTGTAGCAGGAGATAAAATCACGGCGAACAATCGTCTTGGAATTTATGGAATATTTGACCAACTGACTATTCGTTCTAATCGTTCAAAAATGATTTGCGAACAGATTCGTCATTATTCAAAATGGATGAATACTTATACTGCTCTTTCAAGTTCAATGGGAGACCAGTTGGGTCATCTATCTGAGACTACTCTTGTTATGCCTAATGCTGAACTATTCCGTAAGGCGGTTATTGAAAATAACGCAGCGGGAACTCAGACTACTTCTTTCTCAGCACACCTTCCTTGTGGATTCTGTCAGTCTGGTCAGATTATGGATTTAAGACCTGATGCTTTTGGTGGAATCACCGTAGAGATTATGCTAATGCCTGATGCTAATGTTCTGTTCTTTGAAGATGGAACTGTGGCAGCAGGAAAGGGCGAATGTCATTACAGACTAAGCGACCTAAAACTCTGCTGTGAAATCAGTGATATTACTCCTGATGTTCCTGCTCCATCCCCTCAGGGTTCTATGGAGTTTAACACGATTACTTCTCTATATACTTCAATTAATTCAACTAATGCTCAGATTCAATATTCTCTTGCCCTAAGAAACCTTCAGAGTGCTTTTGCGACATTTATGCCTGTATCTAATATTAACACTCTTACAGCTGATGGTCAAGCGACTTCATATCCTTCCAATACTGGTGGAGGTCTGGCAGCCATCAAAAGAGTTCAGTTCCTAAAAGGTGGTTCTAAATTTCCCGCAGAATTTGATTACAATAATGTATTCCTTACAGATTCCAGAACCGGTGTTCCCGACCCCCAGATTGTAAAGGGTCTATATGATGCGATTGTTCCTGATTATCATCAGGTTCGGACTTCAATTGGTCTAAGTAATTTCCAGCGGGATTATACTATGGTGACGTCAGAAGATGATGATTCTTACAATAATGTAGCAAACGGAGGTCCAGTATTTGGTCTTGGAGTATCTTACGGTATAGGTGATGCAGGAGAAGATTTTAGTTCAGAACAATTCGGTATTTCGGTTGAATCTAAACTTGATACTGATAATCCAGTTGGCGTTTATCTTTTCTTCAAGGCGAAGGCAACACTTGTCTATTCTCAGAATGGTGTTCAACTTATTCAGTAAATCACTCACTTAAAGATTTGTTCTTAAATAAAGATATGAATTACTCAAAAGAATACAGACACAGAAGGTCTCAAAAGAAATATATTTGGAAGATTAGGGGAGTGGTTGGAAACTTAGATGAAATATTTGATTTATATTGGAATACTAAAAATTGTCAGCAATGTGAAGTAAAATTAGAAGGATTGGGAAGAAATAAAAAATGTCTTGACCATTGTCATAAAACAGGGGAGTTTAGAAAAGTAGTATGTCATACTTGTAATAAGAATGAATTATCTAATAAATTATACAATACTAATAATAGTGGATATCATAATCTATACTATGATAATTATGATAAAGGAAGATGGGTATATTGTAAAATATTTAGAGGCAAAAAATATATGAAAGCGAGTGTTCATAAGAAGAATGTTTTAGTTGCGAAGTTTGCTTACATTTTATTTATAAATTGGAAACGAAATAATAATGTATAATACTTAATATTTTTTTTTAAAATGATATCACTTGATTTATAATAGTCTATATAGTATAAAATATGGACTCCGATGGCAGTATTCCGAATCTCATTTCACTCTCTCAGATTCCTACGAATATGGAAACTGAATTAGAAACAGACTTACTTGAACCCGTTGTATTTACTCAGGGGAACGCCGCATCAGATGGTTTTTGTCGCTTCACGCTTCAGAACAAAGGTTTTCTCCACTCACATTCAAAAGTATTCCTTTCAATTGTTCCAGGGGCAGGTGTAAATTCTGCTTTTTTCGCTCCGAATGTGGGAATTGGTCAGATGATTAAAAAAGCAGTTTTGAAAATTGGAAACAAGACCCTTAATGAAGTCTCATCTTGGGATAAACTTTTTGCTATTAAATCAGCTCTAATCAAAAATGAAAATAATAAAGAAAGAGAACAATTTACAACTGGTAGATTTATGGCGAATGAATTCAGATACACGGAAGGTTCTGATGTTGATGCATCTTCATACGGTCTTGATAATGGTCTTGAATATGTGATAACTGCTGGTGGTGCTCCTCCTGGGAACTTGAATGTTCCTATTTGGGCAGAATCTGATAACGAAAATCCAGCAGAATGTCCAACTTTCTCAGTAGATTTATCTGACCTTTTCCCTTTCCTTAAAGTGAATCAACTCCCTCTCTATATGATTAATGAACCTATTAACATTGAACTTACATTCCACCCGACGGTTGGTTTCAGAAATCAGATTGGTTCTGGCGACGACGCAACAAAAGAAACTCTAATCACTCGTTCTGATATTAAGTTCTGTGCTGATTATGTATATTATGGTCAGAATGATGAGATGACTCAATTTGCGAATGCTAATCGTGATATGAGTTTTTCTTTTGTAGATTATCGTTCGTCTGATATGACGGTAAATGCTACTAAACTTGGAACTGGTATAATCAGGAATGTTGGTATGGCGAACAGAGTTGTTAATCGTCTATTGACTACTGTTTCTGATTCAGGACTCGGAGAAGGAGATATTATCAATCAGCAGAATGGTTTATCTCCTGCGGTGACGGTTGGTGTTCCAGGAATTATTTCATACAATGTAAGATACAATGATAGATTTGAATTCACTTCTAATGTAAATAATACTGCGAGACTATTTAGTATTCTAACAGATTCAGAAGGTGTTCCTTTCCTGACGAGAGACCAGTATTCCAATCAGAAGCAACTTATGACTGCTGATGAACTCCAAGGTATTTCTCAGACAATCTTGAATGGCAAGTTCTTTTATCTCGGCACAAAACTAACTAATGGTCGTGTTGGTAATCGTGGTCTTGAAGTTCATCTTTCGGGTGATTTCCCAGCTGAAGCAGACCTTATGACTACCTTCGCCGAATATCTAAGAGTTGCTTCGCTTAAAGATGGTATGTTTGAAGTATTCAACGCATAATGATATCTTTTTTAATTTTAGTTTTTGTAATTTAGAATGAATATACATTTTGAATATATCCATAATTGTAAAAAAAATAAGTTTATAAAATGATGTCGCAAGATTAATTATCGTCATAGATTTTATCCATAGTGAATACTGAATGACCGTGTTTTTTTGCCAATGCTTCTTTCTTTTCATTCAATTCTTTTTCAACCTCTACGAATGGTTCTTTCTCTTTTGTAATAACAAGATGGCGAATGACTCTACTGCCAACACTCTTGCCAATATATTTCTTGGAGGCATTTGCTAATATTTGAGAAATCTGATTTCTCGTAATTGGAGTATTTGCAGAGTTTGTGAAAAGTGTATCATATATCTTAATATCTTTAAGTCTGATTAAATTCCTAAGAATCTTAACAAGTTCTGGTGAGAATGTATGAGAACTTTTATCTGTTTTACCTTTCATTTTGTGGTCAAAGTAATGTGCTGTGAAACCTTTCTTTTCCCTAACAAGATAATTTTTATTTTTCTCAGTTTCAAGAAGATTCTTCATAGCAGTCGGTGTCATAAGAACCATATCTGATACTTCATTTCTGTCTCCAGTTTCAAGAAGAATTTTGAAAATAGTATATTGATTGAGAAGTGTATTATCCTCGGGAGTAAGAGTAATACCTTTACGATTTAGTTTTCTCTTTTTGAGGTCTTCTCCGATTCTCTGTATCATAGTATTAACTTGTTCAAAAGATACATCGTGTTGTTTTTGAAACTCTGTCTTAACATTACCCTGGGAATCTTTCATATATTTATCTTGGTTTGTTTTTCTGTATTGCTTATATTTGTAAATCAATTCTGTATAATCTTTATTTTGATTAAATCCTTCAAGAACTATGAGAATAGCCATAATATAATTATTCTGTGTTGTTGATGGATATACCGATAATTTATCTATGACTAAATCATAGTCTGTGAAATTATTGAATCCTCCAACATTTGATTTAACCGATGAGAGTGCTTTGTAATATGCCTCAATAGATGATTCTTTAACCTTTGGCTTTTGTTCCCTAAGGAATTCTTTCATATCAGTAATATTAATATCCATTGTTTCTATAATATATATTATTATTCTTAAATATGTTTCAAATTTATAATTAAAAAAGATATCACATAAAAAATATTTTTCTAAATGTATAATAATTGATTTTCTGTGTTCTTTTAATTAACAACCGCAACTCCAAATATCAAATGGTTTTTCCACCTCGGTTGGATTTGGTTGTTTGACCTGTTGTTCTGGTTCATCGGGAACTGTTGCTTTAAATAATATATCAAATTCATTTTGTGAGAACCCAAAAGCAATTAATCTGGATTTCGGCGTGCAGAAAAAGACAGTTCTATATTTGTCCATACGACGCGTGGTATTACAGGTTAAAGAACCTTTGTGTTCTGACCAGATGTGATTGAACCGTTCTTCCTCTTCTAAAAAGTGATAAAACTCTTCAACTGGCTCATCGTAGTCATACTCTTTGGTGTATAATCCGCCATCGTGGTCCTCGCCCCAGTCGCCTAAAAGACAAGGATAGCCGTCGCAGAAACATTGACAATTTGGTCCGAGTGAGATGTTTTTGAGTGTTTCTGACATTTTTTTCTTGTGTTCGGTAAGACCGCCGTCTGATTCTTTAATAATCCTGAAGATAATATCATTTGGGAGTTTTGGAATAGCCATTGTGAGTGGTTATTTTATGTAGTTAAGTAAGTCCGAAAAACAAATTTA
>Ga0181405_1000129_pt1 | contig 25446 bp, 28 predicted proteins | sample 28SPOviralmetaG_FD_130134 | JGI IMG/M metagenome (GOLD analysis project Ga0181405, IMG submission 130134) | Marine viral communities from the oligotrophic San Pedro Time Series (SPOT) site, San Pedro Channel, CA, USA - 28 SPOT_SRF_2011-11-29 | ecosystem: Environmental > Aquatic > Marine > Strait...
AACCCGAACATTCAGAACTATGTCCCGAACAAAGGCAAGATTGTATACGGTCTCCAACAGTTCACCAAGGGCAAGATAAAGTTCTTCTCTAACTACACAGAACAGGGTGTGGATACAGTTCACACAATCAAAGACAATCCACTACATAACTATCACTACTGGTTGATTGACAAGAGGACAGGTAAGGTTATTGACCCAACTCCTCCTCAGATGGATGCTATCCCAAATAAGACTCCTATATACATCCCATGGTCTGAACAAGAACAGAAAGAGCAGAAGGCATTTAACCTTCAGGTAAGACTTAACGAGTTAAGTGAGATGGGTGTGACACTTCAAGACTGGATTAAGGATAGAGTTGAAAAAAAGGTCTTTGAGAAGAAAAGATGTTTCCAGAACTGCTTCGCAATCCATAGTCATTACAAGGGCAAGTATGAACTGGTCTGTGGTTCAATGGGATGGATTATGGGAGAGAATGAAGATGGTGTCATTGGTATCAATATGGACTACGGTTTCTAATTACAGATAACATACATAGATAAAAAACATAAACTTTATATATTGCGACCTCTTCACATCTTGTGAGGTAGGTCGCCGCCTCACGTAAAAAATACAAAATATTTGAAACTTCTAGAAAGGTTAACCCAAACAGCAAATAGAGAACAAAAGATGACTACTACTCCTGCTCTCCCCAATGATATCATCATGAAGATTATTCAGATGGTGGACGGAGGTATCAACAGACACAAAACACAACTTCTTCCTTCTCTGAAGATCATTGAAGAAGCAGGGTCTTCCGCCAGTCGCTATACTCAGCATCATGTAGAAGAAGAAGAGTATGACTGGGGAGACCTTCGGACTCTAAATGTCCTCACAGAGGACAATTACAATTTTAGTGAGTGGGGATATGCCTTTGACGCCGAGATGGAGGACGACCGCGTGGGCGGATAAGTCCCTATTGAGTTCTACATACATAGACAAAAAACATAAACTTTATATATTGCGACCTCTTCACATCTTGTGAGGTAGGTCGCCGCCTCACGTAAAAAAGGGTCTTGAATTAATTGTCCTCTTAATTCACAAAACAAAAAAAAGTTGAAATAGTTAGAAAGGTAACCCCACACAGCAAATACAGAGAACTTGGAAATCAAGATGTTCGCTCAAGCAGTCCAATACCTGACAGGTATGACATCGGAGCAAATGATTGAGAAGAACTACGAACTACAGAAGCACAAGATAAAGAACAAAGACCAAATAGAAATCATCAGGATGGCGAAGAAGTATAAGTGGGAATACACTTGGCATATGATCTCAGAAATCCTCGTTGAGGTATCACCTGTCTTGTATTGCCCCAATTGTGTAAATAACTATCGTATTATCACAGACCTCAAGACAGGTAACAAGGTAGGGTTCTTCGTCTTCGGAGTCTACACAGATGACATAGGTAAAACCGAGTTAAAGTATATCTTCATTAAACCAGGATATCGCAAGAAGGGTTACGCTACACAGGTCATCAAAGGACTCAGGAGTGATGAAGAATACGAACGTATGTATGTTGACACTAAGAACCCACACATGATTGCTCTTCTAAATAAGTTAGAGTTCAAGGAGGTAGGTCTATGTAAGAATGGTGTTGAGACTTGCTACTTGTGGACTAGATAATTACAGATAACATACAGACAAAAACATAAACTTTATATATTGCGACCGCTTCACAATCTTGTGAGGTAGGTCGCCGCCTCACGTAAAAAGTGCCTAAAAAACATAAAATTGATTTGTTTAGAAAGTAGAACCCACATAGCAAATAGAGATGGATTGTATCTACGAGTTCAAGTATGATGGACGTGACGAGAATGTTGGTGGTCCGCTGACTGAACCAATCTACTATTATCACAAAAATAAACAGGGGATGGCGGAGTTCCAGAGATACTGGGATAAACACGGTCATGGAGACTGTGTTGAGAAGAATTATGCTCTATTCAAGAAACTCGTCAAGAACAATCCACATCTGAGACTCGTGTGTCAATATGTAAAATATAAACAATCTGGAAACAAGATATTTCACTGTGTTGTATACGATGGAGACTTTGTCATTGATAACTCGCAGAGGACTACATATGTATTACCCCGAGAGATGCTTGAAGGCAGAGGTTCAGACACAATGAAGACCTACAAAATCTTGAATCACAAAGTGTATAGCGAGAAGACCCTACCACCTCTTGAATATCTGATGAAGAACTACAGCAAAATGATTAATGGATTATCTCTGATGGAATATGGTAATCTTCCAAGACTCACAGGTAAATGGGAAAATGCGAAGAACAGTATAATCAACTTGTAAAGTCCTCTTGATTAATCCAAACAAAATATTTTAAACTTTTAGAAAGGTAACCCCATACAGTAAATTGCGACCGCTTCACAATCTTGTGAGGTAGGTCGCCGCCTTGCGTAAAAAAGACTCTACAAAACTATATAAGGACAAAACTACAAAATATATTAAGCAACAAAAGTAGGAACGATGGAAACTATCAATCACAATATCATCCGCAGTAGCACAGAGGAGAAGGTTCTCGCCATCTTTGATGAGCAGGGCAAACAATCACTCCGACAGAAGATTGAAGCAGAAAGGAAACAATGGAGAAAGGATGAAGAGACCAAGAAGGGCAACTCCAGAATCAAGGCAGAGATTGACAGAATCAAGACCACTACACCGAAGAAGACACTACAGGCATTCTTTCAACTACAGAGTGTTCTGATGGAGAATCAGGATTCTATTCCCGAGGATGTGATGAACCAAATCAACGACATCGTCGCCAATCCAGATGACAATCTCAATCTGTTCAGTTGTATGACTGAGATGATGGCGGTCTGTGACTACGAAGAAACTAAAATCATCAAGGAGAAGAGGTGGACTACTCACAGGGATAAGGCAATGGGTGATAAACTCTCAGAGGCAGAGAAAATCATTCGGGCAAATGACAAGGAAGACCTCACTATGAAGATGTGTCCGCTATGTAAGAGGTGTATGACTACGTCGTGGTATCTCAAGGGGCATAGGAACAGTCACACTTGTCAGAGGGCAACAGAGGCTCAGGCACTTGCTCTCAAGGAGAAAAAGGTATTTAGTCTAGAGATGGGTAAGGACTTGGCGAAACTTCAAGTTCAGAATGCTGATGAAGTAAATGCTTCGCTGGGCGAGATAGAAACAGGTCTAGGAGAACTTTGTATTGGTAGAGTGGTCGCCAATGGGTTGTAGATAGAGGACATCTTTTAGACACCTTTTAGATTAAGTTTGTAACCATACCTTTTCATAAATTATTTTTTTATTCTACCACATTTTGTAAATTAAATGTTGTAAAAAGATATCTTTCATATAATATATGGAATTATACTCACCTAAAATAGATAATGCTGTAATAGGAGACTTCTACAAAGTAGATAAAATTATAAATGAAGATTGTGATATGTATGATCAGAATACTGGTGTATTAATATTCTCATTCAAGAAGAAAAGGATTCCAGATGAACTATACAAGATTGATGCTAAGTTGATTAAACACTCGCAATCATTATCGTATAACAGAGGTTCGGCAGGAGGCAAAGTCACTGCTAAAGGTCTTAGGAGAGGCATGGAGACTTGGACTAAGAAACCATTATGTCCATGTGATAAAAATGGTAATCCATTATCAGAGTATCACGAAAAACACTCTACATACTTCAAGTATGAAGATGGTAGAATATCAAAGAGACAAAGAAGTAACTCAGTAACATCACAGAGTGTAGGAGGGTTTGATAAGAATCCACAGCATCCGTGTAGATTAACTCACTGGACTAAGAATAATCTTGAAGCATATCATTCTATATTTCCATTATGTAAACACATAAGTGATGAATACTTTTCTTATGTTCCAGATAAATGGTTAAATCAATATGAAAGGTATAAAAGATGTCCTCAAGATTATGTGATACCTGATACAAACTTTTCTACATTAACTATTAATATGGATTTCAGAACAGCATGTCATAAAGACAAAGGAGACTGTAAAGATGGTCTCACAGCATTTACAGTAAAGAAGTGTGGGGAATATAGAGGAGGTGAACTTATATTCCCAGAGTATCATATTGCTATTAATATAGAACAAGGAGACCTATTACTATTCAATCCCCACGAGGCACATTGTAATAATCCCATCATTGGTGAAGGTCGTATGAGTTTTGTATTATATCTTAGAGATAAAATGGATAAGTGTTCTCAATAACTATATAAACATATATTAAGCAACTATAGTAAGAGTAATGGATTTGGAACGAATGAGAGAGTTGGGTCAGCAATTGAGGAATCATCATCAAGAAGTTTCTCGTTGCCCTCATCATGAACTAGCATCACGCTTAACGACCGCTGAAATGGAAATAGAGGGTCTCACAGATAAAGTTGAAGAATTACAATGTCAATTGGATGGGATGACATGTGATAGAGACGAATGGACAGAGGAATGTGACGAATTAATCACTGAGAGAGATTCTCTCAAAGAACAACTAAGTAATAAACAAGATTATATTGATAAATTAGAATGTGGTAAAGTAATCTTTGAATGTTCTGATTGTCATGAATATACAGAAGAAATTAAGAGACTTCAAGAAGAGAATCAGAGATTAACTGAGATAATGAAATCCCTCGTCTGATATACAGTATGATGGGTCTTCAGGTATAGCACCTAGTTCATTAAACTCTTCATCTGGTTCATCCTCTGAGAATGGTTCATAATCACTATCCATCTCTTCAAAGATTGTAATCAATACAGCAATTAAATCATATCTATTATCTTTTTTTAGTATATTGAAGATATCTTTTTGTATTTTTTCGTCCATCTATATTATAATGTATGAAAATATTAAAATGCCTCAAGAAAAAAAAATAGATGAAGTTGAAAAGGTTGTAAAAGATATCCTTGATAGAGTAGTCCAAATGGAAGTTCTTGAGAGAAGAATATCTCAATTAGAAAGAGAAAGAGATAATTGGAAAAATAAATATGATGGGTTAAAAGATTTATATGATAAATGTTGGTTATGAAAAGATTTCTTTTACAACTTTCATCTGGGGTAGTTCATCCAGTTTCACATCATTCAATGTAATATCATTTCTATTAAATCCTTCTTTACCCACTGTATTATTATCGTGACAGACACATATCATACATTTTGTAATATCTGTTTTCAGAAAGAACTTTTCATCACACCCATCTACCATCTTAGCACCTTCACCCTGTGAGTTAGTAGCATAACCTCCCATGCGTTTATGATGCTTTTTAGTATGACACATTGATGCTTCATGAATCTGTCGGAGAGCAGGACAACTGATTCCTGTTACCTTATAGTTATCATTAGGATACAAGAAAAGCATTTGTGGAGAACCACAGCACTGCTTTTTATTTTTAATTAATCCTGTAACAGAATAATATATATAATGAGGTAAATAGATATCATCAGAATCCATATTAATACAATATTTATATCCTGCTTCTTTCACTAACATATTTCTCTTCTTACCTATTGATAATCCTTCGGGTCTGTAAACATATTTTATATTAATAGATATTACTCTACTGTAATGTTTAATCTCTTCTTCTGACTTAAACAGAGGTTCAGATGCTTTCCCATCCTTAGACCATGAGTCAAGTATAACCCATTCTAATTTATTTTTAGGATATCGTATATTTATCATATTAGATATCATAAGAGGTAAAAACTTCTTTCTATCATATACAGGAGTCAGGATAGATACTTCGGGCAAATCCATTTATTAATACAGATATTTTATTTCTTCTTTTTAACTTTCTTTGCTCTTACTTTATCAGCGAGGTCTTTATCAGCACGCCCCCATGTTCCTGGTTGTTTCATAACGAATGAGTAAATCCTACCCATTCCCCATTGTTCCGCACTCATTTTTCCTTTGAGACTTCTTCCTCCAACTTTTTTTCCTGTAGCAGCACTTCTAACTGACTCAGGATTACTTCGCCTCGCCCCTTTCCCTCTATCATATACGTCATTAAGAATGCTACGAGAGATACCAGTAAGTCTTGAAATCTCTGCTTTGCTGTGTGGAGAATCTTTTGGAAATCCATATTTCTTGTTAAACTTCTCTTTATTAGTAGGCATATTTAAATTATAAAATAAAATATTTATATTATAATTTAAATTATTCAAATGTGACACGGAAGTTTCCTTGACGAGTTCTGAACTGACCCCTTGTTCTCTTCTTCACTATTTCTCTGCGTTCTAATTGTTTTCTCACTCTATTAGAGATTACTGCTTCTATTTTATTAGGCATTGACCTATCTTCATTAATTAATTTTATTGCTCGTCTACATGTAGATATATCACAATGTTGAGCGACTATCTTAGCACATTCATATACTTCTTCCTTAGATTGGAAGTGAGGGAATATTTCGTAACCCGACTGACAGTATGCTACTAATCTTCTACTATCTTTTATTACTTTCTCTTTTGTTGCTATTGTAATGTTCTTGGTTTGGTTCGGTTCTAAAAGATATCTTTTTAACTCTTCTATACCATCAACAAAATAGTATTCGTATTCAGGTTCTATTTCATGTATACTTTCTAATTCTGATTCTAAAAGAGACACTAAAGATATCTTTGGTAAATCATACAAATCTTCTAATTCAATATTAAATACTTCGCAGACCTCTATTAAATCTTTTCTTGAATGGGATGGATGTATCATATATTATATATTACATTTTATATTTGATAAAAACACTATGATATTATTTTTATATTGTAACCTATAAATGAAAAAGTATGATAAAGTTGTTATCAAAGCATCTGATAAAGCAGGAAAGAAAATGATGGCGACATTCAGTAATTCAAAAGGAGGTAGGACGAAAACGATTCATTTCGGAGCAGCAGGAATGGACGACTACACAAAAACGAAAGACAAATCCCAACGAGCAAGGTATATCTCACGCCACCGTGCGAAAGAGAATTGGTCAGTCCCCGACACAGCAGGTTCTTTATCCAAACATATTCTCTGGGGAGCATCAACATCTAGGAGAGAAAATATTAATAGTTTTAAAAGGCGTTTTGGTCTTAAGTAAAAATAAAAATTGATTTACTTAAAAATAAAAACCTAATATATAATAAATAATAAACATGGATACCACATCATTGATTAATATATTCGCCCAGAAAGAATCAAGACGCGATACAACTAATAAAGCATACGCTTCAAGATTATCAGGTCTTGCTAAAAGATTCGGAAAATATAAAGAAGAGACTTATGATGACTGGACTTTCTTAAAAGAATCTGATGAGGTTATTCATTTCCTCACTAAAATCCCAAATGGTCGTAAGAACTGTGAAGGTAAACAATGCCTTCCCAGTCCTTCCACACAAATAGGCAATCTAAATCCTATCATTGAATATCTATTACTCATCGGAGAACATATACTCGCAGAGGAATATAATGTAGTCAAGAAAGTCATTGATGATAAGGTAATCAAGTCATATCAGAAAGGTTCGGGACTCACTGAAACACAATCTACTAATATTATCTCTTACGGCGATTTAATTAAATATATGGAGAAGATTGATGAAGAAATAAAATTATGTAAAGCAAAAGCATTGAAATCACATCTTGATGAATGGTGTATTGAAGAGTTAGAATATCTCAAGATTCTTATGAGACTCTATCTTCTACATCCTAGTCGTAATGAATATGCTACTCTTAGATATATCACTCTCAGAGATTACAAGAAACTAAAACAACCAGAGTTTAATTACATTGTCATGGGAAGTAAGAAGGTATATGTTTCTATCACTAATTACAAAACAAGTGATAAGTATGGTATGAAACTCACAGAGATTACAGATAAACCACTCATTAAGATGCTGAGAGACTTAAAGAAGAAAAGAGATGCTGAAGGTAGAGACCATCTATTCTATCTAACTAAAACAGGAACTCCATGGGATAATCAGAACCTATGTTCTATTATGACTAAATGTTCTAAGAAACTCATAGGGAAGAATATTGGTTCAACACTTCTCTATAAGATTGTAATTCAAGAAGCAGGACTCAATTATAATGATGCCCTGAAAAATGATGATATCGTTAATGCTGTAAAGTATGATGAAGTTCTTGCTAATTATGCTAAGACCAGAGGTCACTCACAGCAGATACAAAAACTAGCATATATCCCTCAATAATTATTTCGCTTTTCTAAAATGTAAGACTATCAATGTATTTCCTACTGACCTTTTTATCACTTGTTCGTTAACATTGACTAAATCAATATCTAACGAATTAACTATCATTTTATCTGTATTGTTGAGTTTCACATAGACTCTTTCAGAAGGTTCATAAAAGAGTAAACCTCCAGTATTGCCCTGAGCGTCAAACTTAGGACAAGCATAGATAATGTTGGATATACTCTGTTTATTAGCATTGTATGAATTAATCGCCATATTTTTTAGTCTCACAAACATAGATTCCTGTGGAGCAAAATCAGGTAATTTTACTGATGAGAATGTAATATCTTTTCCATTGTCGGCGGAGGTAGCATATTCTGTTTGGTCTGCGACAGCAGGGAATCCTAAGATATCTCCTAACTTACCCTGTTCTGCTATTGTTCCCGATTGTTCTGTTGTTGTAAAGTAAAGTGGGTCATCCTCGTTGTCCGCATATTCACTAGTTATGAATACATATTTGTTATTTATACCTCTGTTCCCTGAGAGTTGACCTTTGTATGTATAATCCTGTTCCACACCAGCATCATCGTGAGTCAATATCTTTCCCGTCGCATAGATACTTGATAAATCTATTCTCAATGGGACACCATCAACACCACTATCACCTATTTCGCAAAACTCTGGAAATGGTGTATAAGCATCATCTAATCCAACCAGACCATAAAAGTTATTTTCATAGTATCCTAGTGCCTCGTGACCATTATATTTATTCAACCAAGCAGTCCCAGGATTTGTATCATCATTATTGTGAATAGCAATCTTTGGATATAACTGATTACAAGTAACACCGATTGGTTTCACACGTGAACCAAATGCTGTATTGCTCCCATCCACAAGAGTCGTGAGGGTTGTTTTACCCGTAAGACCTAAATAAACTTTAATAGTTTCACCCACAATATGGAACTCAACTCTGTCCCAATATTTATCTTGGAGTGAAGCATTCGTAGGAGTATTAGCAAGTGTAATTGTTTTCATAAGATAATCAGTATCATCCTCATCATTTGTATTAATACAGTGAATCACTTGACCGTCCTCGCCAGGAGCCCAGTTGAATGCTACATCCCAAAAGAAAGGAGGAACAGCATCCTCCAGACCTGTGTATAACGCGGGTTTATTTACTCCAGCATCTACATTGAGATTGCTTCCTAGACCCCCCGCTGTTCCAACATCAAAAGTTCCTTCAGAATCGTTGAATCCCTGAGAACGAACAAGACCTAATGTATATCCATCATCATCACCCCCCGATGCTGATGAACCATTGAAGTATATCACGCATTTAGAGTTTACTTGGGATAATGGATGTGCTTTACCAATGACATCACATACGGGACCCTCGGCACTAGCATTGTATCCAGTTATTAATATATCAGTTCCAGAAGCAGATGCTACAAAGTTATCTGTATACTGTTCTACTGTAGTGTATTTGTCATCATCTATAAGATTAAGGAAAGTATCTTCATCAAGGTAAGCACTGAACTCTGTATGAGAAGGTTTATCTGTAAATCCACTTCCATCACCTTTCTGGACGAACTGAATACTGAAACCTTGAAAGACATTATTAGTATCAATATCTTCTGTAACTTCAATTGTATCTATTTCCTTGTATGCTTTCTTCATAACATCCTCTAGTCTTTCTTGTAAGTGGTTCATAAAACTACGGCGAGTGTATAGTCCCTCAACTAGTTCAATTCTCATAGGAGTATTAATATCATCTAAATCATGGGGATATTCACCTGTCCCATCATAGTTATCAGAATCTTCATATCCCCAATATAAGAACAATCCTTCTCCTTCTCCCCCATTGATTTCAACTGTATCTTCATCAATATTACATTTTAGTGAAACAACTGCGACCTCACTATCTTTATCTACAATAAGAGGTGACTTAAGAAAGTTCTGGTAGGATGCTGGATTTTCTAATCCAATCTTTGCCTGACTATGTTGGTCGTATTCCTGCTGAGAAGATGATGTAATTACTAATGACATTTATAGTAATTAATATTAAAATAATATAAATAAAAAAATATAAATTATAGTAAATGCCGAAGAAGTATACCAATGGAAAGAAACCCTCAGGTAAAGAGATGAAATCCGCTGATAAATCATGTGCTGGTGAATGTCAGTATAAAATAAAGGAAGAAGTAGTTGATAAGAAAAGAGTTAAAGAAAGTCAGGTGTTTGACAAGAAGAAGAAATCTAGTCCTCGTCGGAAGACAAAGAAATATTAAACTCTTCTATATCACTATCTGAATCAAGTTCTAACGCTTCCATCTGTTTCTTCAATTGTTTCATTTTCTTCTTTCTCTTCTCTTTTTCCGCCATCATCTTTTCCTGTTCTTTTGATACAGTCTTATCTGCCTTTGCTTTTGCTTTGTCATACTTTTCTTTAAGATTTAATATCTCAGTATTACAATCCATTAATTCAGAACGAGGAACACTGTTTTCTAGTCTGTCTCGGAGTGAATCATTCTCTGCTCGTAGAGTATCAATGGTCGCCTGATATTTAGGTATCCGATTATTCATTCTATCTGCGAGGTCAATCCTTTCCTGTATACGTTCTTCTACTCTAATAGGAAGTAGTCTACGTATTTCAGATTCTATTTCATTCCTACGGATTTCTGGGTCTTTATTTTTAATCTCTTGAAGTTCCTTATTTACACTACGATATTTCCTTCGTAAATCACAATACTTCTTTATATCTGCTTCAAGTGTTGCTCTAAATACACACATGCTATATCTAGACCATTTCTTCTTAGCATCTTTTCCATTTATCTTACGAAACTTAGCATCACCGTAAATATGGTCTTTAAAATCATTCTTAATAGACTTTCTCTGTGATTGAGTGCTTTCACCTTCTTCAACGCCTTCTAAAGAGTATTTACCATCCTTGTAGAAATCAAGAAATATTTCTGCTAATTTCTGAAACTCTGCGTTAGAGAGTGTATCTTGTAGATTGTTTGTGTGAGTATTGTCGGAGTATTCCATAATCACATTAGTCACTTAATCTTTAAATATATATTATTTGTAAATGATATCTTTTATATCCCTTTTCTAAAATGTAAAAAGTTGTTTGTATATTTCATTTTGTTGTAAGTCATTGCTTCTAAGTTGTAAAATAAATCAATCAAAAGATATCTTTATGGGATATCCATACCTAATAATTAACAATCCCTGTTCAGGAACCTTAGGGATTCGTATGCCTGTGTGAGAATATTTCCTCACTTTTCTCTTTTTATGAGCAGAAGTTGGTGCGAGATGCTTGATTGTTGCCCTTTTTTCGGGATTTTCACTTTTCACCTTTTTTTCACTTTCAGTGCTCTTATGTATATGATTCATTATTATTCTTTAATAATTCCTATGTATCTTAACTTTAAATATTACCCTATCCATAGAGTGAAAATGTAAAAATACTCTGTGTTATATATAATATTATTTTATAGTATATCATTCATAATTTTATTTTCCTATACAATACAATTTATTTCAAAATGTCATAAAAAGTCAATAAGTAGTAGTAATTACTTTATTACCATAATAAACCATAATGATTAAAAGGATTATCATTTACTTCATTAGATAAGACACCATAAGGAAAAAGGCAACAATTACCCTAAAAACACCGATTTTGTGACCAAATCACACTCTCAAAAACAACAATTCAGTCATTTTACCTAACAATTAAGGGGTCATGTGACAACTTTTGACTCATGGTAAACAACTTCTGAATGATATCTTTTTTAACCTTCTACAATAAAATCTTAACACCTTACAGTAAATCATAATAAAAATTATTAATCTACAAATAAAATATAAATAAAGTATAAAAGATGTCTTCTAGTTATTTACCTGATGTGACTATGCCCCCTCCTGAACCAGAGAAACCTATAGAAGAACCCAATACTGACCCTCTTGTATCCAAAGCAGATGATAGTGAAGGAGCAGTAAAGATGGAGATAGAAGATAGAGATGAAGAGACTGGAGAAGAGAATCCTAACTTTATTTACAGTGATGAAGAAGTTATAGAAGAAGAAGAACCTGAACCTGTAGTGAAACCTAAGAGAAAACTTAAGAATGAAGAGATATTTAGAACTCCTAAGGTTCAACCTGTAGCAGAACCTGAGAAACCAAAGAAAACAAGGAAACCTCCTACACAGAAGCAATTAGATGCTTTAGCAAAAGCAAGAGAAAAGATGAAAGCGAACAGAGAAATGAAAAAGAAGTTAAAAGAAGAAGGTAAAGATGTCCCTAAATCTAAGGCGAAAATCAAACAAGAAAATAAAGTAAAGGAGGTCATACAACAGCAGGGGCAATTATATTCTGAAGAGCAAATTGCTAAGATTACTTCAAATGCGATAGAACAATATGAAGTGAAAAGAAAAGCGAGAAAAGAAGTAAAGAAGAAGAAAGAAGCAGAAGAAAACCAACAGAAAAAGGTTCAGCAGACTCTCAATAGGGCACTAGGAAATCCTGACCCTAATGATATTTGGTCGGCAGCGTTATCAGGGATGTATGGTGGAGTATAATTTAAAGATTTATTACTATAATATATTGTAATATCATGCGATTCTTTTATGTTACTATGCGTAATAGAGAAACATTTATAAGACATCTTCCTTCATCAGGACACAGAGGAATACATAAATGTGGGAAAAAATATACATATCAAAAAACATATAACAATACAAAAATAAAAAAACAGTTCAGAACTCTCAAAGAAGCATTGTGTTATAAATATATCACACATCTTAAGATAAGAGCAGGATTAATATAACCATTGGTCGCAATATAATTTATATGTAGAGTAAGTAAAACCTTGACATGCGTCTGGAAGATATAATGTCGCAATCGCTGGATAAATAAACTTTTCTATCTTACCTTTCTTCTGTAAAGAGATATATTCATTATCTATTGCTCTTTCTTTTTTGCCGTGAGGTATATTTGACAATATCATTTGTGCTACTTGTTTATTAGGAATATAGTATCCGCATGTCTGACCTATTTTAAAAACATCTGTATCAATTACATTAATACCTTTCTGACAACAATATCTTACATTTTCCTTCTCACCATCTTCTTTAAACTTTTTCATATCTTTTAAGAATGGTGAAGTAATATCTCCTCCAATATAACAGAACTCATTTACATTTTCTAACTCTTCTAATCTATCCCACTTATCTATTACAGCATCATCTTCTATGATTATGATATCTTTTAAGTCTTCATTTATGATTTTTTGTAATAGATTCTTATGTGATAAGGAACAGGCAACAACTTTTTTACGATATTCCATCTTAGCATTATGTCTGAAATGATATCTTTCTACTTGTTCTTCAGTTACATTTTCCCACCATACGGCAGGATAAAGTTCATATCTTTTATCATACTTTTCTTTCCTATCTTTATAAGCATTTACGACAAACACTTTCATTTACAATAAAAAAAGAAAATAAAAATATAAATAAATACATAATGGAAGCACCAAAGATTATCCCAGTCAAAGACCCCGAAGAACAATATCTAAATAAAAATGGATTACCTCCAGTTCATCCTCACCTTCCCCAGATAGATGGATACGGTGGTGGAGCATGTTTACTTATGATTAGTCCTGTCAAGACAGGAAAGAGCACGATAATTAATAACCTCTTACTAAATACAGAGTTTTATGATGCTCAGGAACGATTTGACTCTACTCATATAATATCTAATACAATTGCGAATGATGTTACATCTAGATTCTTGAAAGAAGCATTTGACACATACGACCAATATAATGATAGTATCATAGATGGTATAGTAGAGAAGCAGAAAGAATATTCTAAAGAAGACCAACCAAATATAGCAGTAGTTATTGATGATTGTCTTGGAAGTATTAAAAGAGAAGGTAGAATAAATCATTTCGCATCGCGCTTCAGGCATTTTTCATGCCGTCTGCTGATCCTGGCGTCGCAGAACTTCAGGGCAGTATCACCAATCATACGACAGAATGCTACGAATGTAATCGTAGGTTCACCATTTCCAAACAGAAAGGAATTATTAAAAATTGCTGAGGAATATGGAGACTTATTTGGGGGACCCGAAAGATTTATAGAACTATACAAAAAGGCAACACCCGAAAGATATAATTTTATCCATATGGATTTACAATCTAATCCTCCTGTGATGTATAAGAACTTTGATGAAGTGATTGCGGTAGGTGAAAAAGATATGGTAACTACAAACCCCGATGAAGAATTAAAAAAAGATAATTTAGAAGAAAATGTTGAGAATAAATAAATATGGATTTGTATGGTTTAAATGAGGCACGGTCTCAAGGCAATGCTCAAACACAAGATGTGAGTTTATTCAACGAACAGATAAGGGTGGCGAGAGATAATATTAATAATACGTTGGATAGTGAGAAGATTCAAGCACAGGGAAATATGCGAAACCAAGAAGGTAGAGATTTACAAGACAAACTTATTTATGATTTCCATGATGCTATAAGTGGAGGACAGATAGCAAGTTCATTAACTAAATATTATAAACAATTAAAGGGTGGTTCTGATGCGGCATCAGATACAGCAAAAAAAGCAAAAGCAGCATTTGGGTCTGCTACAGCACAAGGAGATAAAGTCGCTCAAGCAACTACGAATGAAGTAAATAGAACCCGGGCGGGAGAAGGGGTGGAACAAATCCGAGGAGGAACAACTGGAACACAATCAGCACCCGAATTAAGTGAAGAAGCACAATCATCATTTTTAGATGAATCTGCTAGAGCAGGTGGTGTGGATGCTCGTGCGACTGCTCCTACCCCTACTGCTCCTGCCCCTACACAAGACCAATTAGATAGAGCGGAAGCAGCAAGAGTTCAATCAGACCCTAATCGTCCTGGAGCAACTACATCTGAACCTCCTCCTGAACTTGGTGGAACTATGCCGAGAGAAGATTATGGTGGAGCACCTACACAGACTCCTGGAACAGAATTAAATAACAGACCAAAAACAAATGAACCTGTTTCTGCTAATCAGAATACACCTGATATACCTGATAAACCACCAACATCAACCGATGAATTAAGTTCTAAGATATTAAAGACAACTGAAGAAGCAGGAAAGACCGCTTCAAAGGTAGCGACTGGATTGAGAGTCGCAGGAGATGTAGGAGGTATTGTATCTACATACGAATTGTTTAAGAATGGACTTGATAAAAATAAAGATGGTTCATACGATGTAGCGGGTGATGTATCACAAATAGCAAGTTCAGTAGGAACTGGATTAGATATTTTAGGGGCATTTATTCCTGGAGCAGGGGCGGGTCTTGAAGCACTCGGGGCGTTAGCACAAGGTGTTGGTTCTGTAGCAGACACGATAGATACTCATAATAAAGACGAAGCAGCGACGACAGATGCTCAGAATGATATAAATAATATTGAAACACAGAGAAAAGCACAATTGAATGCTCTACCTCAGATGAAGGCTCAGTCTGCTCCTGTAAGCACCATGGCGAGTGCTGGGTTAGTAGGGACAGTCGCACAGCATACTGCTTCAGTTACTGGTGGAGGAACTTTTTAGATTTTTTTTTATATCTTAAATAATATATAAGTATAAATAAATGCCTACATCTCAATTCTGGACTGCCGAAGAAAAGATACCCATCTCGCAAAAGAAAGTCTCCGTTCAGGCGGAGAATGGACTCTCGTATGACCTCGGTCAACAGATTAATTTTGTAATTCCTCCTACTATTGGATTTATGATGCCCTCTGAAACTTACCTCCGTATGGATGTTCGTATTCAGGGAACTGAAAAAGTTCCTATGACTCTTGATGGTGACCTAGGGGCAAATGTTTTAATCAAAGATATTCGCATCAGTTCTGGTGGAGCACAAAATCAGATTTTAGAGGAGATACAAAACGTGAATATTCTAACTGCTCTTAAGTATGATTACGAAACAAATGACAATATGAAGAAGAAGAGAGCATTGACTGAAGGAACTATTCTCCAGAGTAATGTATCACGTCCTAACAATGACGGAACTTCTACGAACATGAATAATATTGATGCTAATCCTTACTTCTACAATGACCCAGTGAACGGTGATATGGAAGATGTTGATTTCAGAACTGTTAAGTGTCTTCTCAAACTCCCTACAGGAATCTTCCAAAATGATAAAATCTTCCCTCTTGCTATGACGCAGGGACTCCGTATTGAAATAATCCTAGAAGATGCTAATAAAGTATTCCGTCAGGTAGAAACATCTCTCAAGAACAAGAGACTTACATCTAATGCTGTCTTCCATTCTATCAATGGTTCTAATGCTTCCAGACAAGAATGGACTAGTGGTTCTAGTGCCTCAGCAATCTATCTTGAAAGACAGAATGGTATTATCTCTGTTGAATCATGTCCTTTCCGCGTGGGTGATGTAATTGCTTTCGTCCATCCTAAGGCGACTGATGTAGATAATCCTGGGGATTCTAGAGTATCAGCGAGTGGTGCTGCTGGGACCGCGATTGCTAAAGTTACAATTACTGATGTGACTTACGATGAAACTGCTGGTGGAGGAAGTGCTGATACTGGTCTTGTTAAATTAAGTTGTGCTGATACTGATAATGATTGGGTAGATGCTATTACTCCAACGGTCAACTCTAAGACTGCTGGTGCTACTAATAAGTTCTATGTATATTCATGTGGTGTAGATGAAGCGGCAACATTCGCCCCCACATGCTCTGTAAATAATGTTGAACTCCAAGTCCAGCAAGTTGAGATGCCTTCTGGATATGTATCTAAGATGAACTCTATGTTGAAGGCGGGTGGTGCGATGAATTATGATTTCCTTTCATTCACTAACTACAAATATTCTCAGTTAGTAAGTGACCGTGTTGTCAATATTCGTCTCCCTATCCAGAACAGTAGATGTAAATCAGTCCTAGCAATCCCCACGGATGCTACTCCTTACTCAGCAAAGCAGAGTGTATTTGCGGACACTACATACCAAGTCAATAATCTTGCTAGAGATACTGGTGGTGGTGATTACTCATACAATAACTCTACTCGCAGTGGTCTTGTAGGGATAGCAGACCACGCCTCTAATTATCAGTTTATTTATAATGGGAAACTCAACCCGAATCGTAAGGTGCCTCTGTCTCGTATCTCTGTAAATGAGGATAAACTCGCACTGAATCAGCAGTTACTCATTGAGAATGAAAAAGCATTGAGAATGGCGGATATTGACCCACTATCTTTTGAGAAGTATCAGGAGAACTTCTTTATCGGTCGTGCTCTATCACTCGCATCAGGAGTCTATGATGCTAGAGGAAAGGATTTTAATCTCCAAGTAGAATATCAGGAAAGTAGTGCTCCAAGCAAACCTAAACTTTGGAATTGTTTCGTAGGTCATTTAAGACGTATTGTTGTCAAGGGTGATGCGATTGCCCTGGAAGTCTAAAAGATATCTTTTTTAAAATTATTTTTTTATTAATATTATATTATAACATAATAAAATGTCTTCTCGCAACAATCTACAAGTCACTCCGAGTAACCACACTTCAACTGGAAAGATATCCTATAAAGATGGAAATCCTCTCATACAGTTTATTATCGGAGAACAGAGTCGTATGCTTGTCGGACAGTCTGTCAGACTCGTAGGTAAGTTCTCTGTTTTCAAAGATGATGATACTATTTCCACTGCTGCTCTAAGAATGAGCGAACAATTAGGTATGTATTCAATCATTGATTCACTTACTATTAAATCTCAGGCGACACATCAGGTAATAGAAGAAATAAAACATTTCCCAAGATTCATGAGTTCCTATCTCCCTGTCACTTCATCTGGTCAGGACTCTGCGGGTCATATGGCGGAGACTGCTCTAGTGGGTCCCAACTGGGCGAATCAACAGCATACTGTTGTCTCAAACCCTACTGTAAATGCTACATCGTCTAAGAAGGGTGGAAACTCTTTCTGTATTAACCTCCCATGTGGTCTTTTCTCAGGACAGAACCCAATCCCTCTTATGGCGAACGGTGCTGGTGGTGTAGGTGGACTCCTTGTAGAGATTCAACTTGCTCCAGACGCCAATGTTCTCTTTGACCAAGGCGGGTCATCTACCGCTGATGCTGTTAAGGATGCTTTCTACCAATTAAGTGATTTAAGTTTATCGTGTGAAGTAAGTGAACCACAAGGTCCGATGCCTCCTGCTTCTACCTTTGAATACAATTCTATTTCATCATACTTCACTACATTCAACTCTACGAATGCTATTGTCAATTTCAACCTTGGTCTTTCAAGAGTCTTAGGTGTATTTGGTAATATGATATCTGCTAATAAAATTAACAACAGAGGTGAGAATGGTTTAAGTAATAACTTCCCTGTTAATGCTGATGAAACTGTCGCAGCGATTAAGCAGTTATTCTTCACTCGTGGAGGAGAACGCTATCCTCTAGAATACAATATTGATACAGTCCAGAAAGATACAACAGTCCTCGCAAATAAATCAAGCACTAATCCTGTAGCAGATTCTGAAATTACTCAGCAGTATCTCAATGCTGTTACACAGTTCTCTAAACTACGGAGAACACAGGTATCTCCTCTCAACACTAAGTATACCTCGGGCGACCACACTGTAGTTAACTTTAAGGTAGATGGAGGCTCAGTCGCAGGCGTAGGAGTCGCATACGATGTAGTATCGGGACAAGGAGTGGACTTTAGTTCTGTCAATTGGGGAATGAATATGGAATGTGAACTTACATCGGATAATCCTCAAGCATTCTATCTATTTGTTCATTCCAAGAATACTCTAGCATTCAGTGGTGACGGTATCTCAGTTGTCCGTTAAAGAAATAGTAAATACTTTTTTTAAAAATAATTTTTTATTAATATTATATAATATCATTATAAAATATGTCTTATGCTACCTCGTCCGACCAGTCACAAATGATGACCCAGCAACCCTCTTCAGCAAACATGGGAGCAGTTCCTGACCTTGTAAAGATAGGACAGATTCCCACGAACACCGCTATTGATATTGAAACAGATATACTTGACCCTGTCGTTCACACGGATAAGTTCTGTCGCTTTCAGTTCCAGAATAAGGGTATCCTCCATTCTAACTCTAAGATTGTTTTAAGATTAGATAAATCTGCTACTGTTGGTTTTCTGCCCGTCGGCGTGGGAATCTACTCACTTATACAGCGATGTGCTCTCCGTGTCGGAACTAAGACCATCTGTGAAATAGATGATTTTAACCACTACATGGGATATAAGTCTATGTTCCTTGCTAACGAACATCAGAAGCAGAGAGAGACTTATACTACGGGTCGTCGTCTCGCTCATAAACCTTATTACTTTGAAGATGAAGGTGCTAATGATTGGGGAGGTTCTACAAAACACCTACAGCAGAAAGCACAGAGGATTGGTCTTGATTTAGGTCTTCAAGTCTCAACAACGAGAACTCAGGGTCTTGCTCTAAATGACCATGATTTCTGTAAAACGAATGCTGAATATGGTCCCGAGTTTACTCTTTCACTACAAGATTTATTTCCATTCCTTTCGCAGAATCAACTTCCTCTCTTTATGATGACTGAACCAGTAACTATTGAATTATTCTTCAGCACTTCTGATGCTGACCGTCTGTGTGTGCCTTCCTCTGGTTCTGGAGCAAGTCCCGACTTCAAGATAGACCAGACTGCTACTGAACTCATTGCTGATTATCAGTTCTTCCCTCAAGAAATGATGGAACAATACGCTCAGCAGAATGCGAATCTATCATTTACATTTGCTGATTACAGACTTGCTAAGAGAACTATTAATATCCCTGCTGATAATGACACACCTTCTACGGCAGTCTCTAGCGGTCAACTCATTGTGAATGTAGGTGGTGCTGGTCGTCTAGTCACCAAGGCATTTACTACACTCTCCGATGATAATGTTAAGAAAAACTCTGTTCTTGGAAACTATCACTCTATGTCTCTAGGTAGACATCTATCAGGAACAGAAGCAGATAGATACTATGGTGTTCTTACATCAAATGTAAAATATAACGACCACTTCCTATATCCCGTAGATGTAGATAACTCTGCTCAGCAGTTCCACTATTTAACTCAGGCAGAAGGTATGGTTCCTTTCATTGCCCGTGAAGAATATAACTTTGAAGGACAAGGGATTACGGGAGGCACTTTTGAAGGATACGGACAGAAGGACGACCATCATGGGATTGCTGGTAGATTCTTCTATCAAGCATATAAACTGAATCGTAATGAAAGAGTTAACAGCAGAGGTATTGAACTATACAATACTTTTGACCCACTACCTAACTCTAAGACAGGAGAAGACAACACTGCTACTCTCAGAACCTACTTGGAAATCATCCGTGTCGTCCAGTTAGTAGATGGTAAGATGGAAGTCTTCTTCGCATAAATAAAGATATCTTTTTTAATTTCTTTTTTATAACTATATAATAATACTATATGGAAGCACCGCCCTATACAGATACCATATTACTTCAAGCAAATAGGAAGTCTTCAGCAGAATACTTGGGTGGGAGTGATGAGAGTAAATCATCTTGGACGAATGATTTAGGTTCTGGAATAAAGTTAGATATTGGAGATAAGATATCAGTTCATTCAGCATATATTTCTGAAATAGGTAATGAAGATGCTACAATAGAGATTAAAGGTAGAATTGCGATAAATAACTTAGGAGAGAGACAATCATATACAACGAAGAATACTATATTAACTAAACTAGAAGGTCAGACGAACAATGGGAATGCTTCATATAATTTACAGACAACTGAAGGAAATTATGCTTGGGAGTATAATGCTAGTGAAAACACTCATCATATAACTGATGATGCTATATTTTTAACTCATTCATACTATAAATGTGCTCAGGGTGATAATTATATTTCATTACCGAGGGCGTGGGGGGCAGATGACCGTAGAGCATGGTGGGATGGTGCTCAGGACTGGAATGCCCCTAATACATCAAAGACTGGAGCAGTTCATTCAGCAAATCCATACAGACTGGGAAGTGATTATAGTTTTATAAGAACATTTGGGAATGCTGCTAATGGATATGGTTATGAGACACTTGAAGAAACAATTGGAGATGATAGAACTGAGATATCTAATGATGGAAGGAGGTATACATTATTTGTAAGGAAATCTTTTAAGAACTACACTCCTGAGGGTGAAAAGACTAATTTTACAATTCAAGGTGAGAAAGACCCAGCACTGATGGATTTTATGTGGTATCGTAAAACAGTGAAATATGAAGTGAGTAAGGGATTCAACTCTCCAGTGAATGTAGCGACACAGATAACAAATACGATGAATGATATTGATGAGATAGTAAATGTATCACTAGGTGAAGATAATGACCCTGATACAAATACAAGAAAAGACGGACAGATAAAACAAAATAATTTAAATCTCCAAGCACAATCTAATACCCTTGAGACTTTTCCTTGTTCCAACGCATGGTTCATCCGTAATGCTGGAGACCTATGGTATAATAATACATTCAGTAATGATTTCAATGTTCCATTCGTTTTCGGAGGACATGGTAATGGACTTCTTGAGGATTATCAAAATCTGTTCCCTCTTGGTGGTCTAGGAAACGGAACCTTTGAAGGTGAATCATATAAACAAGGACACATGTGGGAGGACGGACAAGTGAAAGTAGGTTGGAAGTTCAAGGAATCTAGGAGAAGTGACTCAAATGCTCTATATACTGTATTGAATCCATTAAAAGGTGGTGAAATCTGTGGTTTAAGGGATAATAGAGTATCAGGGGAAGAAGGGACTTATGCGAAGATGAATAGAGAACTAGTGAGCTCGGCGGCGGGTCTCATCCCCGATGTAGGGGCGGGTCACGCTATTTACTGGAATATGTCTAATGAAGACCTTGCGATGTATTTTGACTCTTGTTATTCAACAGTGGGATACTTACGACCTGAAATCCAAGAGTATGGTAGAGAGTTTGATGCTGGTTTTAATGATTCACTTAATGTCACTACAGATAAATCATTCATAACAATTACAAATACATATCCTATGACCGAACCCCATTATGTCGGATTCGGACAAAGAGATGAAATAAAAACATTTAAAACATTTATCCCATGGACTGATGAGAATCTTTTAAAAATAAAGAACTTGATTGAATCACAAGAATTGTATCCTGAATTGTTTGACTGGGATGGTATGTCAGCATCCCAACAAGCATTAATAAATGTAACAGCGGATAATAAAGGAGATGTATCACCTGATAAGATGAGATTTTTACATATGAATGATAAAACACAAGACCCAGATATAGGAGAGACTAAAGCAATCAATGGTTCTATTACTCAAACCGATTTAGGTGAGTATATTCCAGTAAATAATGTCACCGATTTAAAAAGAGGTATGCGATTATATTTAAGTGATGCTGATACAGTTGACACACGTCTGTATCCAAGTGATACATACATTTTAAGTATAGACACCTCTAATACAAGAGTATATGTAAGTAATCCTCACAATGATATAGATTATGAGATAGATGGAAGTCAATCTGTATATTTTGCTGGAAGAGGTCTTGGAGGTGATAGATACACAAATGCTAGTGATGTGGTAACATATAACCATACAGCAGGGGCAGTATTTTTTGACTATAATCCAGCACGAAAAGATATCATTGGTGGTGAAGGTCAAGGAACAGACCCATACGAAACATTAACATATGGATTTGCTAAGAAGTTCCCATTCTTTGGAAAGGATTATATAGCATTTTATGTAGGAAAATATCAGGGTGGGACATTACCTCAGGAATGGTTTGATAGTAATGATGAACTCGCAGCACGATGCGTAGGTTTTGACAGACATTTCAATGCTTTTGGGACTTGTTCTATTTTACTCACAAATGGATATGCTTCATTATGGGGAGCACCATACAGTGCTTCTGGAATAGATTATCCTAATGCTGCTAAATCTTGGGCGAATCCCGCGACCGCTATGGAAGCATCACAGAAAACTCCATTTCCTGATTTACCTACTATGTATAAAGTAGTGACGAATCAACCTGAATGGGATGGATGGTTCCAGCATAGTGCGAAAAACCCTACTCCTAGATATGGTCCCTGTCCCGATGCCCCTTCTAATGCTAGATTATTTAATGAGATATATTGTGGAGCAAATCAACCTTCATTATCTTTCACAGGTGAATCATCAAGATTTTCTTTCCAGAATCTTCATACTGCTGAACTGAAAGGAACAAATGCTGAAGAGATAGAAGGTTCAACAGATGTATCAGGTGCTAACTCATCATGTTACAAGTTAAATAAGAGATTAAGTAGATTAAATTATAGTCCTAACTTTACACCATACAATAATGTTTTTAAGATACACAAGGCATCTAATTTTAGTGCCTCTTCTACAATTGCTGAAAAAGATAATGCTATAACTCCTTATGCTATAATGGATGCTCAGAGTGGAATATTTATAGAAGATTATGGATGTGATGAAAAGAACTGGGGACAATCATTATGGGAACTCTTAGGATTTACATATTCTCAGTTTCATAATCGTGGTTCACGATTACAGAGATTTAATAATACAGGATTGAATACATCTACTCCTACGACAAATGGTCTGATAAAAACAGAAGACCTCCAAACATTCCCTAAATTAGGAACATCTGGATTATCTATATTCAATACATTAGAAGTAAATTATCCTTCTTGGAGATATGATAGTAAGAATGGAATCGGTGCTACTCACTTTGATGCTCATTCATCAATATCCTATGAAGCATTCCCAGGATTCCAATCTTATCCAGCAGTGACTGAGGTGGGTGCTGTATCTACAAGTATCATAGCAGATAATCTACCAAGAAAGATGTTATCACCTGTATACCTCATCAAGAGTGATTTATTGAATCCCATGTATATAGGAGGAAGAGAAGGGACAGTTTCATTACCTGTGATAGGAGTAGTTGATAAGAGTGCTGGTTATGGTGATTTTTATTCAGGAGCAAAAGATTCAACTATATTTACTAATACAATCCCAAGAACAATACAGAATATTAAAACAAGTATAGTAGATGCTGATGGTTCTGAATCAAGAGTAGATGACTCTTGCTGTATTATCTATAAAGTAACTAAAGAAATAAAGAACAATTCTGTTGTATTAGAAAATATATTGAATCCTCCTAAGAAGTAAAAGATATCTTTTAGACATCTTTTTACATCTAAAATAAAAGTAAATGAAAAGTAAAAATAAAATTATAGAAGGTGTAAAATAAAAATAAAAATGAAGCAAAAAGATATCATCTATTTAAAGAAGATAAATGAATGGTTTATCACTTACTTTATAACCAACGAAGACTGTGGATAATCTATATGGTTGATATCCAGTATCTTTATTTATGAAATCTATTCTTCTAGGCAAGAAGTATAATGATATCTTTTCTAAATCATTTCTGAATATTTTTTGGAAGTATTGTCTGTCAATCGTATCAAGTGGTAACAACATCATAAATGGTTTATCTAAGTGTTTTAATCTTTTTAAGACATCTTTCTTTATAGTGAAGGGAGGATTACTTATGATAATATCTCCTTTATTATTCTGAAAGAAATCTTCATCTTCATTATGTATTACATTTAATCCCAATGATTTTAAATATTCCCCACTATATCCTTCATTATAAAATGGTTCCCAAATGACTTTATCTTTCGGTATATGTGGAAGCAACGCATCCCAAACCCAACTGGGAGTCGTCCAGTTATCATTTTTCTTATCTTTTTTATTTGGATTTATTCTATTCATTATATAATAAATAAAATAAATAAAATATGTCATCTAATATTAGTGAGAGTTACCAGTGGAATGCTGGTGACTACAGCAATCTAATTACAATATCAGCATCAGCGATAGCATCTGTATTACTTGTGATATTTAAGTCTCGTTGTAAGAAAATAAATATCTGTTATGGATTACTTTCATGTGATAGAGTTGTCCAGACAGATAGTGAGGGAGAAGAAGAGGATAAAAAAAAATTAACTAAGACTAAATCTAAATCTAATACAGAACCTGAACCAGAACCTGAAACAGCAGACCTTTACTGAGCGAGTATCTTCTTCTTGAGTTCTTCATTTTCTTTTAGTAGTTTCTTCATCTCTTCAGTTTCTTCTATTTCTACTTCTTCATCTTCTGATTCTGATGCTGGTTC
>Ga0181405_1000134_pt1 | contig 24873 bp, 48 predicted proteins | sample 28SPOviralmetaG_FD_130134 | JGI IMG/M metagenome (GOLD analysis project Ga0181405, IMG submission 130134) | Marine viral communities from the oligotrophic San Pedro Time Series (SPOT) site, San Pedro Channel, CA, USA - 28 SPOT_SRF_2011-11-29 | ecosystem: Environmental > Aquatic > Marine > Strait...
GTATACCTGTAGGGAACACAAATCACATAACACATAACTATATAGACTCTATTGCATCCCTCGTGCATAGTTGTGTACATCTATTTAGAGGACTCCCCCATTAATAATCATTATCAACAACTATAACTCCATTTTCTCCCTAATTTTTTTGGGGTACCCTTTTTATATATATATGTGCAAGGCAGTTTTTTCCGTCCCCCTTCGTCAATTTTCTGACACCTCTCTAAATCTACGATTTAAGGTTCCATTTCGTCAATTCTTTGACACTTTGTGTCAGTTCTTTGACATATTCTATGTCAATTCTTTGACGTCAACTTTTTGACAGGTCGTGAGTGTGTGCATAACCTGTGCAAGTCTGTGTAAGTGCTATGCAAATGCATATAATGTAGTCTTCAACTACATTTTCTTCAATGTTTTCAATGCAGTTATATAAAAATACTACTGAATGTAATGAAGTAGTATTTATTATATATATATATCTCTTGGTTTCCTCCCAAGTTGTTCCCTTTGCTCTCTTGCATCTAGGCAGTTGGGCAAGGGTGCAACGCAAGTGAAACTCAGCGATTAATTTTTAATTAATACTTGACATACTAATTTAACTCAATTATGTTGAGTTATAACTAACTGAAAGGACTTAAACTATGTCAAAAATAGAAATAGCAAACTTTAAAAAGAAAGTTTGGATAAAGGAAATAAAATTTCCTACCAAATCATCAATGATAGTAACCCTAAAAAAAAGGACTTAAACTATGTTTAATTTAAAACCAACAACTTATCTTTGGATAAGTTTATTTTGTTTCTTTATGTGTGCCACAAGTGGTATATGCCTATTGTTCATAGAACAACCTACAAGTTTCTTAGATAGTTTTATGGGTTATGGGATTTGTACTGTTGCATTCTTTGGAATGGGAATGGCAAAGGGACTTGAATAATAAAAAATACTACTGAGTATAACGAAGTAGTATTTATTTATTAAATATTAACGACCAACTGAAAGGTGACTTATGTACGATTACAACACACTAACGCAATTAATTCCTTTGGAATTACTACCAACTAAAAATCATCATTACCAATTTCTATTGGTACTGTTTAAAACTGCTAGACCTTATGGTCTTGAGTACGAAGTTGCAGATAGCTTTACCAAAGCTAGGCAACAAGGTATGACACCAATGCAAAGCATTGACTTTGCTTATAACGAATGGGATTTGTAATATGACTGGTACGATAATATATCAAGGTCAATCTTTGATTGATGGTGAAGATATTGTAGTGATTTACTTCAATGGAAGTAAAAACAAAAAAACTGGCAATATGGCTCAAACTTATATCATTCGTAGTGATATAGACCCAATGTTAGCCAGTAAGACTGGTGCAGATTATTCAATCTGTGGCAACTGTAAGCATAGGGGTACACCTACGAATGACCCAAACAGAAAACAAGCGATTAACAGAACTTGTTATGTTAAATTGTTTCAAGGTGTATTGGCAACCTACAAGTCATTTATGAAAGGTAACTACAAAGTAGTTAATCACCATAATGACATACAAAGTCTAGGCGAAAATCAAGTCATAAGACTTGGTACTTATGGCGACCCAAGTGCAGTACCTTCTTACATCTGGGATAGTTTACTATCCAAAGCGAAGAAGCATACTGGCTACACTCACCAATCAAAGATTGGAAGTGCAGATGTACGAGCAGACCAATGTATGATGTCTGCAGATTCTTACGAAGAATCCAAACAGTTTTGGTCAAGAGGATTTAGGACTTTTAGAGTCCTACAAAAGAACGAGGTACTTGATTCTAAGAATGAGGTACTTTGTCCAGCTTCTAAGGAAGCAGGAAAACGAACCACCTGCGAACAATGTGTGTTATGTAGTGGTTCAAATATTAACGCAAAGAGTGTTGCAATTTATCAACACTAGAAAGGTATAATTTATGCATAAATTATATAGACAAAGAACGACCAACAGATATAGCAAAGTTGGTACATTTTCAAATAATCAAGGTTATTTGTCAGTTAAACACGACCCAGTAAGTGGCAGATTTATTTCTAAGTAAATAAATAAAACTTGCATTACGAAAGGTGGTATGCTATGTAGTATGGGTAAGGTGCAGACCTTGAGTGAAAGCTCAGAACTGCACCACATTTTGAGTTGGTATATATAAATACTACTGAATATTATGAAGTAGTATTTTTATATATTAACCTAGCTGAAAGGAGTTTGATATGGCTAGAAAAATAACCTTTACATCAGCATTACCTGATGACATAGACGAAAGGGTTGAAAAGATTCAAGCTAGACTTGAAGAACTTAACCCTGAGTTTGAATCTATGGCTGAAGAACTTCAGCAAATAGGTTGGGATTTAGAAGATTCCAATAGGGATTTGTGGAAAAATAACCTAATGCACTCAAAAGTGAGTGAGTTTGAACAACTCAAATGGTTATCTGATTGGTTGAAAGACTTCAGAATTAACCCAAGATAGAAAGGAAAATCGTATGATATACAAACACATACAGTTGACGAGTAGTCAACACAAACATTTGAAGGCTCTTGTTTACAAGGGTCTTCCAATGGAAACTTTTACTTCTAAAAAGTTTAAAGGTTCAGCATTGGAAAAACTTTTGGAGGTGATAGAATGAAAGTTAAAGTTTACTATAACTTACATAAGAAATGTTACTCTATCGTTTCTCTTGAGAAAGAGAACTATGGTAAAGTAATCAAACACGAGAACTGTGTGCCATTGTTTGATGCACAGTTCAAAGTGTCAGAGAAAGGCAGACAACGAGTGTTGCGTGAGCAGAAAAAGAATGTCCACGCATATGTCGTAGGCACTTGGGTGAGTGAGTTTGTACCTAGATTACCTATCAAGTTAGCTACTTATAATCCTTATAAGTACAGTAGCTTTGTTGATGCTCACTCTAATAAACCATTAGCTAAAGCTAAACAAGTTCTACTTTCAAAAAGACATTTTGTAGGTAGACAAACAAGCCAGATATATTATGTGGCATAACAAAAAGAAAGGAGTTTGACTATGTCAAATCAACATTTAAAAATGAAAGAAGATTTATATTCTGAAATAGAATATCATCTTGCTAGATTGTATGATGAAGAAACACGCACATTCATCTACAATGGTAAGAAACTTACCAAGTTTAACTTTGAAGAGTTCGCTTCAGATAGATTAGTAGTTGCGTGTCTTTTTAATGAAATCATAGACAGAGTATGGCATATGCACGAAGTACATTTTGGAGAGTTCCAAATGCTCTCTGAAGAAGCAGAATACTTTGACGAATTTGCAGATGAATACTTGTACAATCTTCTGAATGAAGATGTCCAAGAACTCAGAGCAAGTGAGCAACCATAAAAAATACTACTGAATATAATGAAGTAGTATTTATTTATGTAATATTAACAATCCATTGACAAAGGAGTTTAATTATGGATAATGATTTTATTTTTCAAGTTATTGAAAAACTTATGGCAGATGGTAAGTCTGACCCCAAGATTAGGGGTTGGGCTATGTCTGACATTGTCACCAAGATTGGTGATAGATTTGGCGAAGACAAAAAGTCTGTCGCTAGGGCATACATTATGTCCAAGTGTGGAGTTACTGATGATGAGTAGTTCCATAAAACTATATGGCAGTTCAGACCTACCACCAAAGGTTTGTACTGAACTGTCAGACATTATTAACGAGAGTTTCTTTAAGAAACTTGATAAATATTTTGACCAACAAAAGGAGAAAAAGTATGGCAAAAAATAAATTTGGTAAGACTGTAAAGGTGGATTCACCTTATGCAAGATATAAACTTGATGGCTTTGAGTGGGTAGTGCTAAAGACCTATCAAAGTGCAGACAATGAAAAGAAAAACTCTTACGCAAGGTGGTACACTGCGTGTCGTTCACCATTCACATATGGTTCGTGGGAGTATGGAGATGCATACATCAATGAAATCATAGGTGCAGGTGCTGAACTTGTAGGGTCTACACCTGAATGGCGAGATGAATATGTACGATAGACTACTATTAAAATTAATACTAGCATTTGGTCTAGCTATGTATGCCTTATGGCATAGCAACCAAGTGCTACCAATATAGAAAGGACTATGATTATGGTTAACTATACAGAAAAAGAAATAAGAAATACTATTGTTGAGATTTATAAAGAATTAAATAAAGATTATGAAACTCTTCTTGAAGATGGTCAGTATGATACTATTGCCTATGATGTGGGTTACTTAGAATCTTTGTGTATGATTATTGGAAAACATAATTTAGGAAGTAAAATTTATGAAAAATTTATGTCTAATTTTTCTACAAGACAGCAACAATTTATGGAGGACAGAAATGCCTAGTATAAAAAGAAAATTACATACATATGATGATGCCAATGAATTGTCTATGGAGATTACTGACATCATACTTAATGAGTATGACCCTTATCAAGACCAAGACAAGATTGAAATACCACTTGATGAAAGTGGTTACTCTTTTGAATTACAAGATTTAATACGAGATGTTGTAATAAAAAGATTTGAAATATATGATGAGTTCGCAGACTAGAAAGGAGTAAAGCTATGAATATATTTTATTTATCAGATGACCCACAGATTTGTGCAGAGCAACACTGTGACAAGCACGTTGTTAAAATGTGTATTGAGTATGCTCAGTTATTATCAACTGCTCATAGAGTTCTTGATGGTGAAGAGTACACTGTTATACAAAATGGTAGAAGACTCAAGAGATGGAAACACCCTAATCAAATGTATGATAAGGGATTAATGTTAGCTAGTCACATCAATCACCCTAGTAATAAATGGGTTAGAGAGAGTCATAAAAACTATTTATGGTTACGAAGTTTATTAGATAAACTATTAACTGAGTATACACATAGATATGAAAGGGTACACGCAGTGGATAGACGTAGTTATTTATTTCTGTATCCACCAAAAAACATTGAGCATAAAGAACTAACACCTATGCCACAATGTATGCCTGATGATTGTAAGATAGAGCATATGCCTATACTTGCGTATCAGAATTTTTATATGAAACACAAGCGACCATTTTGTAATTGGACTAAACGACCAAGACCAATATGGTTTACATAGAAAGGAGATAACTAATGGGTAAATATTTAAAGACTGAAATAGATTGGCAGATGATTAATAACTTTGCCAAAGAGATTTTAAGAATGGAGTTTGACAATCCAGTCTTGAAAAAATGGTGTGACACTGAGGGTTATGAGGGTTCAGAGTTACGCAAATACTTAACTGAAAACCATAGTGTTAGCTTTACTCAAGTAAAGTATGGCGAGTACACTATGAAAAGAAAGGACTAAACTATGAACAATAAAAAGTTTATATTAATAAATGTGACACAAGAAACACGCAAACAGATGACTGAGAATCAGTTACTTGAAATGGGTGTGGACGAGTTCATCATTGATGATGCCTACGATAATGAAGAGATTACATTTTATCAAGATGGTGAAGAATTTATCTTGGAGAATCCAAGATTCTATGATACAGTAACTAAGATGAAAGGAATATAACTGTGAAAAAATATCTTGTAACAACCTATGCTACTGCTGAATGGCAATGTATAGTAGAAGCTGACTCTGAAGAGGAAGCTGAAGAAAAAGTTTGGTCAGGGGACTATGATGAATTAAACTTTGGTAATCCTACTGATGTTCAAGATGAACAAATAGAATCTATTGTTGAACAAACACCTGAAGTAGTAGCTAAACTAAAGAAAGGAATATAACTATGACTGAAGTAATTGATTTTAAAACTAAACGAATGCTTTCTAAACATAGAAAGAAACAAAAAGAAAAAGTTATAGATGCAGAGTTTGATGTGGACATTGTAGCAAAAGACTTAGAGAAAGTAATTAACAAACACATTAAAAGAAAGACTCACGGATTTGACATTGCGTGTGCCCTAGCAGATGTATCTGCTCAGTTCATACACGATACTGCACCTTCAGTTGCGTCTGCTCAACATATATTATTAACTGCAATGAATCACACATTGCACGAAGAAATAGAGTACGAGAAAGGAGAGTTGGAAGATGAATGAAAAAGAATTTATTAAATGGTTAGATGAAAATGCACCAGTTGACTATGAAGAAGTAGAACACTTCAGTGATGAAGCAGGTGCATCAATATGGATTAGATTTGATTTAGATAAGGAGGAAGATGATGACTAAAAACTTATTAGTTGAAGAGAAAGTTAAAAAGATTATGAAAGAAAGGAGTGAGTAATGGGTGACTATGAATGTATTAACTGTAACGAGATATTTCACAAAGATGAACCAGCTTATGATGGACACAATCTATGTGAACTTTGTAGACAGGAGATGACTGATGAGTAAAATTGCACAGACAGAATCAAGTAACAAACATAATTGGAAAGTTTTAGATTTAGATATGTTTGATTTAATGGAACTATCTGATGAAGGTGTGATTGATTCAAAATTATTTGATGATTTGTATTATCATCTATTGGATAATGTAGAGTTAAGAAAACAATTAAAGCATAAGGAGAAAGGGGTGAGTGATGAAAATATGGGATGATTATGATGACTGCATCATAGGTGTAGGTACACGCAGTGGTATGGTGGACGTATTTATCTATGATAAGCACAGAATGATAACCAAACTGGTTAAAAGGGACGATATGTCTTATGAAGATGCAAAAGAATTTGTAGACTTTAACATTGAAGGTGGTTACATAGGTGAAGACACACCAATACTTGTCAATCTTATGACACAAGAAGAGATTCAAGACTATATGGAGATGTATGATGATGAAGAAACCTGATTACGAATTACTCATAGGTTATGTGGTGCTTACAACCATAATTTATTTAGTTCTAACTGCTGAAGCTAAAAGTTGGAGTTATAAATGGACTGGTAAAGGTAAACTTTATGACCAAAGAAACCAATACTTTGTGACTTGCAGATTAACAAAGGAAAAAATAGTTGAACCATTCTTTGGTGAAGACTCTGTTAAATGCTACTATACTTGTACTGACAAAGAAAAAATGGTTATCACTACACATAGTGGCTATGCTTGTGAGAAAAAAATAACAACACCAAGAGGTGACAAAAGAGATTGGAGAGGAAGATAGTTTGTTGTAATTATACAACAGATAGTGTCAGTAATTTGACTATTACATTTTAAATTTGACACGAGTTATACAAAAATTGTATAATATTTACATAAGAAGAAAGGAGATAATGTGAATGAAAAAAAGTGAATTGTATGAAAGAGAAATACAAGAACTAAATAAACAACTATATAATTCTTATAAAAGAATTAAAGAACTTAATGACAAAGATAAGAAAGGAGATAAATGATGTCACAAAGATTAAACTATTATGATAATAAATACTTTAGTGAAAAAGAATTACAATGTCCTACTTCAAAGGATATAGTTTTAGCTGAAGGATTTTTAAATTGTCTTATAAATTTAAGAGAGAATGTTGGAGAACCATTACAGATAACTTCTTGTTGTCGTTCACAAGAACATAATGACTGGTTAAAAAGTCGTGGCTATCCTGCAAGTCCTAACTCATTTCATAAAATAGGTAATGATAAATGGGACACAGATACGTGTGCAGTTGACATTGCCATACCTAATTCAGTCTTTAGAAAAGACTTAGTTAAGAGAGCAATAGACTTAGGTTGGACTGTAGGTGTAGCAAGAACATTCATACACCTTGATAGAAGAATAGATTATACACCTTTACCACAAGTTGTTTATGTCTACTAAAGTTGACAGAGCATTATGGTTTATATTACAAATCCTATTTGGATTTATGATGGGTATATTTTTATTTACAATATTATATTTTATAGGAGATTATTTTAATGGGAATTGAAACACTAATACTTGGTATAGTATTTAACATCTATACCCTTGATAACTTTGATTTTTTTCACCAACGTGCAAACAATAACAAGGCTATGACTTGTGTATGGGAGTACGTTGGTAAGAAAAAACCAGAGCCACAGAACCCAAGCCTCACACTCTTGGGTAATGTATATTATAAACAAAAGTGTGTAAGAAAGGAACTAGATAAATGATAAAAGAAATGTTTGCATTGTATTTAACTTTTGCTTCACCAGTTGGTGAGGTAGAACTATTCGTCAGAGAATTACCTAGCTGTGATAATGCTGAAGAGATAGCTGAAGAAGAATATCTTAAAAGAGATATTGATAGAAGTAAACTTAGCTCATCAGGATATATGTGTATTGGAGTGGAGCATCATATGATAAGGCAGAAATTTATTAAAGGTGTACCAGTTGACCCTAAGTACATACCAGTGCAGGAAAGAAAATGTGTTGTATCAATGCCAATGGAGATTAGATAATATGTTTACATATTTTTTAGTAACTGTATGGATAGAATACAATAATAAAATTTATCAAAAAGTTTTACCTAGGTTATATGATAACTGTGAGAAAACTGTAATGAAAATTTATGAAAAAACAAAACCACCTTATAAAGTAAAGGCAGTTAAGTGTGATACACCAAAAGAGTTTGGTGATAAAAGAAAGGATAAAGAATATGGACACGTCTATAAAAAATTACGATAATGTAAACAACCCAAGACATTATAACAAAGATGGCATTGAATGTATTGATGGTATCAAAGCATCAATGTCAGACAAAGAGTTTGTTGGTTACTTAAAAGCAAATGTTATAAAGTATCTTTGGAGGTATGATTATAAAGGAAAACCTTTGGAAGATTTAAAAAAAGCACAATGGTATCTTGACAAACTTATAAATATAATTCATACTAGGGACTTAAAATCAAGACAGATAATAATGGAAGGTTTTAAGGAAGGAGGAGAAGATGATAACTAAATTTAAAACACATAAAGAAATACCAACATCTATTGTAGATAATATATTAACTATAACTGGTGAAACAAATATTAAACAAGTTTCCCTGGAAGACATCAATGGATTTGTTGAACTAATGGAAGGAGTTGATAGTGGAATTAAAGAAATTAACAATAAAGGAACGTGAAGAAGTAGTTATGGCTATCCATAAAATAATTATGGAGTTAATAATGAAATATGATTCACCTGAAACTGTGTACCTAATGGCTAGAGCATTATCCATTACAGCTATAACTAAAGCTGAAAAAGATTACTATGGTTTTCTTACAATGCAGAATGCATTAAATGATACTGCTCAAGAACTCATAGCATTAGATATGGGAGAGTCATTAACTGAAGGTGATGAAATCTTTGAGTTTATGTACGATAAAAATAATAATAACAAACTACATTAGGGGGTTAAATGTTAAAGATGGAGAGTAAATTTATTAGGCATGAACAATGCCCTAAATGTGGTAGTAAGAATAATCTAGCACGTTATACTGATGGTGCTCATTGCTTTACACCTGACTGTGGATATTATGAGAAAGGAGAAGGAGTGGAAGTAACACCTATTATAAATAATAGTAATAGTTATTCTGACTTGTACGTTGGTGATAGGACTGAATTGAAAGATAGAAATATCTCTCAAGAAACTGCCAGTAAATTTGGAGTAACGACACTAGCTAATAATGGAATGATAACAAAACATATCTATCCATTTTATAATGCACAAGGTAAGCATATTGCTAATAAGATTAGAGCATTGCCTAAAGTTTTTACAACTCAAGGTAACTTTGCTGAGTCTGAATTGTTTGGACAACATTTGTTTACAAGTGGACAGAAGTACATTACAATTACTGAAGGTGAGTGTGATGCTATGGCAGTCTTTCAAATGACTGGTAGTCGTTATGCTACTGTGTCTATTAAGAATGGTGTAGCTTCAGCAGTCAGAGATTGTAAACAAAACTTTGAATACTTAAATAGCTTTGAGAATATTGTGATATGTTTTGATAGCGATAGCATTGGTAGAGAAACTGCTAACAAAGTATCAGAGATATTTCCACCTAATAAATGTAAGGTAGTTAATCTTGAATTGAAAGATGCTAATGAGTATTTAAAGGCAGGTAAACGTGAGCAGTTTACTCGTACTTGGTGGGATGCTAAACCCTATACACCTGCAGGTATTGTAACGTATGATGATGTCGTTGATGACTTATGGGTAGAGGATGATGTTGACTCTGTTCCCTATCCTTATCAAGGATTAAACAATAAGTTATATGGTATGCGTGTTGGTGAACTAGTTACACTTACATCAGGTACTGGTATGGGTAAGTCAAGTTTACTTCGTGAACTTGTATATCACATATGGAAAACTACTGAAGATAAGATTGGTCTTTTGTTTTTGGAAGAAGAAAAGAAAAGAACATTCAGAGGTTTGGTAGGCATACATGCAAACAAAGAACTACATAAGCCTGAAGAGTGGAAGAAACAAGAACCATCTGAATTAAAGAAATGGTCTGAAGAACTCAGAGGTGATAGACGTTTAGTTTTGTTTGACCACTTTGGTTCTATGGATGATGATGATGTTATCAATCGTATTCGTTATATGGCTAAAGGTTGTGATTGTAAGTGGGTATTCGTTGACCATCTAAGTTTAATTATATCAGGAAGAGATTATGGTAATGAAAGAAAAGCTATTGATATTCTTATGACTAAACTTCGTAGCTTATGTCATGAGTCTAAGATAGGTATGTTATTAGCTTGTCACTTACGTAGACTTGATAATGATAAAGGACATGAAGAAGGTAAACAAGTATCTTTATCACACTTGCGTGGTTCACATTCAATCGCACAGTTATCTGACGCAGTGATTGGTATGGAAAGAAACCAACAAGATGATGATGAGATTGCAAAGAATACTTCCACTATTCGTGTACTTAAAAATAGATATGCAGGAACTACTGGGGTAGGTTCTTACTTACTTTATTCTACTGAGAATGGTAGGATGACTGAAATAGATAACCCTTTTAAGGAGAACGCAGATGAGTTTGAAACCCAAGAGTAAAGACAGAAAGAAGTTTGATATTGATTTAGCTTATGGCAAAGTCAGAGAAGACTTAATTAAAGATATGCTTCAAGATAAAAAGATTGAAGTTAAATCTGAACGTGATGTTTGGAAAAGAACTGGTAACATAGCTATTGAATATGAATGTTATGGTAAACCTTCAGGCATCAATGCAACTGAAGCTGACTATTGGTTTCATAATCTATGTGTAGGTGAAGATGTATATGCCACGTTAGTATTCAAAACTGAGAATCTAAAAAAGATAATAGATTCTTTGGAAAGAAAAGTATCTGTAAATGGTGGTGACCATAACGCATCACGAATGTATTTAATTAGTTTGCAAAAACTATTTGACTTAAAAACGATTAAGGAGTATATTAGTTTATAATGAATTTAGTAGTTGACATAGAAACAGATTCACTAGATGCAACAAAGATACATTGTATTGTCGCTAGAAATATGGAGACAAATGATAACTATGCTTTTGTTGGTAGCGATTGTTATGATAAGTTTCCTGCGTTTATAAACAAACATGCAGATAAAATTATTATGCATAATGGTATAGGCTTTGACGCACCAGTATTAAATAGATTGACAGGTACAAAGATTACTATTGGACAGATTGAAGATACTTTAATTATGTCTCAGCTATACAATCCTGAACGTGAGAATGGACACTCATTAGATTCCTGGGGTAAAAGATTTGGATTCAATAAACTTGAGTTCAATAACTTCTCTGAGTTTAGTGAAGAGATGCTTACTTATTGCAGACGTGATGTTGAATTAACACATAAAGTTTACAATCATTTAAAACTTGAGGGTAAAAGATTTTCAAATTATTCTTTGAGACTTGAGCATGATATACGTTCCATTGTTTCTAAACAAGAAGACAATGGATTCTACTTAGACCAACAAAAAGCTAGTGGTCTACATGCAATGCTTGAAGATAAAGCTGAAGAGTTAGAAAAAGAAGTACATAAAACTTTTCCACCATTAAAGATTGAGGAAGAGTTCTTACCTAAAGTAAATAACAAATCTCGTGGGTATGTAAAGGGTGTACCTTTTACTAAGGTTAGTTATCAAGAGTTTAATCTTGCGTCTCGTAAACAAATAGCTGAAAGACTTATGAAGTTAGGTTGGAAACCAAATAAGTTTACTGATAAAGGTTCACCTATTGTAGATGAGAGTGTGTTGTCAAAGATAGATAACATAGCTGAAGCTAAATTAATAGCTAAATATTTATTATTAAAAAAGAGAACGTCTCAAATCTCTTCTTGGCTTGATGTTGTTAATCAAACCACTGGAAGAGTGCATGGTCGTGTCCTTACTTTGCGTTGTGTATCAGGTAGAATGAGTCATCACTCGCCAAACATGGCTCAGATACCTGCTACATATTCACCTTATGGTAAAGAGTGTAGAGAAGTATGGACAACTGATAAGCCTGATACTCATGTTATCTTTGGTACTGATGCTTCAGGACTAGAGTTAAGAATGTTAGCACATTACATTAACACATCTGAATATACACATGAGATATTGAATGGTGATATACATACAAAGAATATGAATATGGCAGGACTATCAGATAGAGACCAAGCTAAAACATTTATATATGCTTTTCTGTTTGGAGCAGGTGCAAAAAAGATTGCACAAATAGTTGGCTCAAAAGATATGGCAGTTGGTAAACAACTTATAGATAAATTTTTATCTGAGTTACCACGACTGAAATCTTTTAGAAGTCAAGTAGAAGAAGCTGCTCAGTCAGGTAAAGTAAAAGGTTTAGATGGTAGACTCTTTAATGTTAGGTCACCACATAAAGCAGTTAATACAATCATACAAGGTGCAGGTGCTATCGCTTGTAAAGTATGGTTGCGTAACATGATTAAACATGTACGCACAAAAGGTTTGGATGTTAAACTTGTAGCTTCAATACATGACGAGTATCAGTTTGAAGTAAACAAGAATGACATACAAAGTATGGGAGAGATTGTGAAGTTGGCAATCAAAGAAACAACTGAACAACTCAACCTTAATTGTCCACTAGATGCAGAGTTTAAAACTGGCTCTAGCTGGGCAGATACACATTAATTAAAATTTATTTTTAATATGTGTTGACAAAGCATATAGTTATAGATTATAATTATATACTGAGATATTCGTAGTTAATACGAAAATATAATAACCTTAAAGAAGGAGTAAACATATGCCAATATTAAATGGTAAAGCCTACTGGGCATCAGTTGTATCACCAAACACTACGTTTGATGAAGATGGTGTCTATTCTGTAGACATAGCAGTTGATGCTAATAATAAAAAATTAGCTGAAGCTGAAGGTCTATCTATTAAAAACAAAGGTGACGAGAGAGGAGACTTTGTAACCATCAAAAGAAAAGCTAAAAGAAAAGATGGTAACCCTAACAAAGCACCTGATGTAATGGATGGTATGAAACGTCCACTTCAAAATACTTTGATTGGTAATGGTTCAGACGTAAATGTTTTATATAAAACTTACGAGTGGACTCATAAACCAACTGGTAGAAGTGGAAAGAGTGCTGACTTACAAGCTATTCAGGTTGTAAACCTAGTTGCCTATGAAGGTGGTAGTTCAACTGCGAGTGAATTTGAAGAGATTCCTTCTGCATCTAATGCAGATACTTCAACTTCAGAGTTTGCAGAAGTACCTGCTTAACCTTAACCTTAATAAGGAGATGGGGGTGTAGTTAATAACTCACCCCTATTTTTTTCTATGAAAAATATTGATACTTTAGTTGAAGATATGTACCAGACGATTACTGATGGCACACAACCTAGTGAAAAAGATATGGAGTTGTTTGCTGAAAGAGTAAAGGAAGGTGTATTACAATTATTCAATACACGTTCTGAGAATAATAAATTAAGAATGTCTCAGATTGGTAAACCTGATAGACAGGTGTGGTATCAATCAAGAGATATAACAAAAGAAAAGTTACCTGCATGGGCAAAGATAAAGTTTACTTATGGTCATATACTTGAAGAGTTACTTTTATTATTAGCTAAAACTGCAGGGCATGAAGTAAAGAATGAACAGAAAGAATTAAATATTGAAGGAATATTAGGACATCAAGATTGTGAGATTGATGGTGTTGTTACTGATTGTAAATCAGCTAGTGCTTATTCATTTAAAAAGTTTTCCAATCGTTCCTTATTAAAGGATGACCCTTTTGGTTACATTGCACAGTTATCAGCTTATGCTGATGCACAGAATAAAAAGGGTGGTGCTTTTCTTGCTATTGATAAACAAAGTGGACGTATATGTTTAATGCCTGTCCACGATATGGAGATGATAAATGCGAAAGATAGGGTCTTACATCTTAAAAATGTTGTCACAAGTGATACAGTTCCTAGCAAGTGTTATGACGATATTGCAGATGGTGCTAGTGGTAATCGTAAACTTGACGTTGGCTGTTCCTACTGTGCTTATAAAGTTAATTGTTGGAAGGATGCTAATAGTGGGACAGGACTTAGAAAATTTATCTATGCGAATGGACCAAGATACTTAACCAAGGTTGTAAAAGAACCTGATGTAAATGAGGTACAATTAAGTGACATTGGTTAGTTTATTTGAATTACTTGCTGCAATTAGTGCAGTGATTACTGTATGGGTGTATGGTAATAAAGATAACTATGCACCCTTATATGGTATGGTTTCAAATATAATATGGATTACGTGGTCAGTATTATCTGACAGTTATTATATGTTAATTATGTGTATTGTTTTTACATGCTTACATGTACGAAACTATTTTCATATGAGGAATATTAAATGAAGTTTAGAAGTGGTTCAGAAGAAAAGGTTTATAAATTTTTTAAAGATAAAAAGATTAAAGTTAAATATGAACCTAATAAATATAGTTATGAATGGTTTGAAAATAAAACTTATTGCCCTGACTTCTTATTACCTAATGGTTCTTATATAGAAGTCAAAGGTAGATTAACTATAGAGATGAGAAAGAAACATTTGTTTTTTAGAAAGTCTAATCCTAATATTATAATTAGATTTGCTTTTGATAATCCTAATAAGAAATTAAACAAAGGTGGCACTATGACTTATGCAGGGTGGTGTAACAAACATAACTTTGAATACTGTAAAATAAGTGATGGTATTCCTAAACAATGGTACAATGCAACAACATGAAAATTTTTTACGTACAGTTGAAAAGAATATTAGCATCTCAACAGATGCTGAAAGAACATTGTTCCTTGCAGTTATACTACAAGCATTACTTGATGCTACTCAAAAAGATACTCAGGACTTGGAAAGTCATAAGTATAAACGTGAAGCGATACTTTGGTTTACTACTAACAATGGTAAACGAAAGGAAGACTTTGAATACATATGCGACCTCGCAGAAATTGAACCTAATTATATGAGGAGAGTCGCTATGGAAATATTAACATCTAAAAGAACTAACTTTGTGAGGAATCATATAAATGCTTTGTTGACTCACAAGGATAGTTATGATAGAATTAAACTTAAAAATAAAAAGGGGAAATAATTATGTTACCAACTGAATACCAAAACTATATTGCTATCTCTCGTTATGCGAGATGGATTGAAAAAGAAAACAGAAGAGAAACATGGAGTGAAACTGTTGAACGATATGTTAGTTATATGCAAGGACGTTATGAGAAACTAACAAATAAAAAATTAGATAAAAAAGAAAGAGATAGATGGATTGATGCTATCACTACATTAAAAGTTATGCCTTCAATGAGAGCCTTGATGACTGCAGGTCCTGCTTTAGATAAAGATAATGTAGCAGGATTTAACTGTTCATATGTTGCTATTGATAATGTAAGAACCTTTGATGAAATAATGTATATACTTATGTGTGGTACTGGTGTAGGGTTTAGTGTTGAGAGACAATACGTTGACAAACTTCCTGATATTGCAGAGAAGTTTCATACTACTGAAACAGTAATTAAAGTTAGAGATAGTAAAATAGGTTGGGCAAAATCTTATAGAGAACTTATTGCTATGCTTTATGCAGGACAGATACCACAATTTGATGTGTCCCTTGTTAGACCTGCAGGTGCTAAACTAAAAACATTTGGTGGACGTGCTAGTGGTCCTGACCCATTAAGAGATTTATTTAAATTTAGTATTGAAACATTTCAAAAAGCTAAAGGTAGAAAATTAAATAGTATTGAATGTCACGATATTGTATGTAAGATTGCAGATGTAGTTGTTTGTGGTGGTGTAAGACGTTCAGCTTTAATTAGTCTTTCTAATCTTTCAGACATTAGAATGAGAGATGCAAAGACTGGTCAATGGTGGGACAATAATCCACAAAGAAGTTATGCTAATAACTCTGTAGCTTATACTGAGAAGCCTGACATAGGTACATTTATGAAGGAGTGGGTATCTCTTTATGATTCTAAGTCAGGTGAACGTGGTATCTTTAATAGAGTTGCATCACAAAAGATGGCAACACGTTCAGGTAGAAGAGAGGGTGACTTTGATTTTGGAACTAATCCATGTTCAGAAATAGTTCTACGAAATAAACAATTCTGTAATCTATCTGAAGTAGTTGTAAGACCTGATGACACTGAAGAAACTTTAAAAGAAAAGGTAGAGATAGCTACAATCTTTGGTACACTTCAATCAACTTTATCAGACTTTAGATATTTAACTAAACAATGGAAAGATAATACTGAAGAAGAAAGATTACTAGGTGTTTCATTAACTGGTATCATGGACCACAAAATTTTAGCAGGTGATATATTTAATCAACAAGTTTTAAAAAATATGTTAGTTAATTTAAAAGAACATTCAATTAAAACAAATAAGAAGTGGGCAGAAATGCTAGGAGTTAATCAATCCACTGCTATTACTTGTGTGAAACCTTCAGGAACTGTATCACAATTAGTTGATTCAGCTTCAGGTATTCACCCACGTTATTCACCTTACTATCTTAGAACTGTAAGAGCAGATAAGAAAGACCCTTTATGTGACATGATGATAGATAAAGGATTTCATGCTGAAGATGACGTAATGAAACCAAATGATACTAAAGTTATTTATTTTCCTATGAAGTCTCCAACGAGTTCAATTATGAGAGATGCTAAGTCTGCTATTGAACAACTAGAAATATGGAAAACTTATCAACTATATTGGTGCGAACACAAACCTTCAATTACAGTTTATGTAAAGGAAGAAGAGTGGTTACAAGTTGGTGCATGGGTTTATGAAAACTTTGACGTGATGAGTGGTGTTTCATTCTTACCACACTCTGAACATTCATATAAACAAGCACCTTATCAAGAAGTTAATGAGAATACTTATAAAGAATGGTTAGCTAAAACTCCTAAGAATATTAATTGGATGGACTTAACTAACTATGAGAAAGAAGATACAACCACCTCATCAAAAGAACTTGCATGTACTGCAGGTGCATGTGAGATAATTTAAAAAGTATTTGACTTTAATAATTAAAAGGAGTACAATTATATAATGTATATAAATGCAAGAACAACACACGAAGAAAAAACAATTCATCCTTTACCTAAAGAGAAAACTAATTTTGTTTTTATAGGGTATGACTCTCGTGAAGATATAGCTTATAGAGTTTGTGAAAATTCATTAGCTAGACATAGCTCAAGACCTTTAACAATTATTGATTTAAATGTTAATCATTTAAGAAGTAGTGGTCATTTTACTAGAGAGTGGAGAGAAGATAACGAAGGACAAAAATATGATGTGCTAGATGACAAACCTTTTTCAACAGAGTTTAGTCACACAAGATTTCTATGTCCCCACCTAGCTAAAATAAATAAGATGAAAAATTGGGTGATGTTTTGTGACTGTGATTTTTTATTTCTTAGAGATATAGATAAACTATTTAAGTTTGTAGAGGAAAATCATTCTGATAAAGCTGTTGCTTGTGTTAAGTTTGATTGGCAACCTACTGAAGATACTAAGATGGATAATCAAAAACAACTTGGTTATGATAAGAAGTTATGGTCTTCACTTATGTTGTTTAATATGAAACATAAAGATGTAAAAAATTTGACAAGTGATAAAGTAAATAATATGAAAGGTTTAGACCTACATCAGTTTAAGTGGACAAGTGATGACCAGATAGGAGAAATACCTGCTAGTTGGAATCATATTCCTGAAGTTTCAAAATTAAATGAAAGTCCTAATGCTATACATTTTTCTCTTGGTGGTCCTTGGTTTGGTGGTAAGTTTGAGAACATGCAATTTGCCCAAGACTGGGAAGATGAAAAACTATTATATAGAAACACTATAAGTGAAACAAGACCTACAAAGATGGTAACTTATTAATATGAGTAAAGACACAATAAATATCGTTACGTCCTTTAATCCTAAAGGATGGGAAACTTATGCAAAGAAAATGATTGACTCAGTTATAAAATATATGGCTGACGATTTACATTTAACTGCCTACTATCATGACTTTACTGATGAGCAGGTAAAAGAGTTTCCTAAAACAGACAAGATAACATTTAGAAATCTTAATAAGGTAGATGAAATGATTACCTATCGTGAAGAAATGAAACTTCATGATGGTACTGAAGCTGGTAAGATGCCTTATAACTGGAGATTAGATGCCATTAAATGGTGTCACAAAGTGTATGCTCTGACTGACTTCTCCTTCAAGTTGGTAGAAAAGAGTGTACAAGTAGGGTGGGTAGTTTGGTTAGATGCTGACATTATCCTTAGAAAGCCTGTTAATAAACAAGACTTGTTTGGAATCATTCCCCTAGGTTCTGAACTCGTCCACTTAGGTAGGAAGGATGTGGACTATAGTGAAACATCTTTCATGGCTTTTAATCTTAACACTATCCCACCCCTTGATTTACTGGGAGATATGAGAGGTCTTTATAATAGTCATGAAGTTCTTTCATATAGAGAATGGCATGATGGATTTATCTTTGAAAGATTATTTAATATCTATGGTGCACATGGTTTAAAAAAACATAGTTTAACACCAGACGTGAGAGGTTTAGATGCGTTTAATAATTCACCTTTGGCAGATTACTTTGAACACTTCAAGGGTAATAGGAAGGACTTGTTATCTGATAAGACCACACCTGATGTCGTTGGTCCAAAGAGGTACAAACAATTGGCAGATGTCATCAGACATTACAAGTTTTCAAGAATACTGGAGACAGGTACATGGAATGGTGGTCGTGCTATTGAAATGGCACTGGCAGCTTTTGACAACGTAGATAAAGTTTACTATGAAGGTTATGATTTATTTGAAGATGCAGATGAATTTACTGATGCAACTGAAATGAATACTAAACCACACAATCTTTATAAAGCAGTTAGTAATAGACTAAAAGAATTTAAAACTTTTGTTAAAGAAAAAATGAACAAAGACTTTGAATTTAAATTAGTTAAAGGTGATACTAAAGTAACACTAACGCAACAAAAGAATTTTGATATAGCTTATCTTGATGGTGGACATAGCTTTGATACTGTTCAACACGATTATAATATGACAAAAGATTTACCTGTTGTCGTGTTTGATGATTACTTTACTAAGGATGAAAAAGGAAAGGAAGTTGTTGATGAACATAAAGGAACTAATAAAGTATTTGATGCCCTTGATAAAAAGCTACGCAGGAAAGTTCTTCCATCTAGTGACCCAGTGGCAGGTGGTGGTGTTACTCATCTTGCTGTCGTTCTTCATAAATCTAGTCTTGATAAACTCCCTGAAAGTTTCAATCACGTTCCAATAATTGTTAAACCAAAAGACTGTATGCCTACTGATTATATTAGAAACAATATAAAAAATAATGTGCAGTCAATTAATAAATGGCTAACTAAGTCAAGACCACATGGAGAGATACTTAATATAGTTTCAGGTGGTAGTTCCTTTTTAAATTATAGAGACTATCTTAAATCAACTAAAGACAAAATCATGTGTGTTAAACATTCACTACCTATGCTTTTGAAAGAAGGTATAGTTCCTTGGGCATGTAACATACTTGACCCTAGACCTATTGAAGGTACAAGTACACATGGTATTGTTCGTAAAGAATTATTTAAAGAGATACCTAAAGAGACTATATTCTTTGTATCATCTATGACTGATACCTCAGTTGTAGATTTCTTAAAAGATAAGAGTGCTAAGATAATAGGTTGGAATGCTTACTCAGATGCTATTGTTGAACAGAATACAGATAATAAAGTTACTATACCAAAAGACTTAGGTATACCTGATGATACAGTTCTATTAACTGGTGGTACTTGTGCAGCTATGAGAGCCATTAGTGTTGGACATACGTTAGGATTTAGAAACTTTAAACTATATGGTTTTGATTGTTCAATGGATGAACCTAAAGATAAAGATGCAGTTGATAGTTCAACAGGTAAAGGTAAATACTTACACGTTACTACAAATAATAAAAAGTTCTGGACTACAGGTGAGCTACTAGCTATGGCACAAGACTGTGAGAAATTATTTCAAAGACAAGATGTTGACATGCATATGGAACTATATGGTGAGGGTACTCTTGTTTCTGAGTTGTGGAAAACTGGTGGTAGAAAGGAACATCCTAAATATGAAAATACTCTCTTCAATAACGATTAAAGATTTTATAGAAGATACAGATTGTAAAACAATCTATAAATCAGTATTGGATTTAAAAGATTCTTGGTCAAAATATTCTAATAGATTATCATTAGGTTCAGGAAAAGAAGATACAGATACTGAAGATACTTATAAAAATAAATGTCTTACAAACAATCCTATTGTATTTGAAAAGTTTCCATCTTTATTATTTAAAATAAAACAGATGTTAAATAATTTATATGTAGAGGAATTATCATTTGATGATACATATTCATCACCTGCTTTTGAAATTATACAAGAGGATGGAACGTATTATAATCTAAACCATAATGCTAATAGCTATTTTGTGTTACCTATACATGTAGGTAATTCTAGTTCAGGTTTATTTTATTACAATAGACCTGCTACTAAAAAATATTATATACCTATGCAGGAAGGTTCATTCTATTTTTATACAAGTCCTCTTCATAAGACTTATGAAAAGATTAATGAAACCAACGACTTAGTTTGCCTTGAAGGTAAATGTAGGATGAACAAAAATAATAATTTAACTCTTTTCTTTTAAATAAAATTGAGTTATAATACATATAAATAGGAGAAATATTATGTTATTACCAATGATTGCACCTATATTAGGTAAAGTAATTGATAGAATAATTCCTGATAAAGCTGCTCAAGCAAAGGCTCAATCAGAATTAAATAAAGCACTAGTTACGCACTCAGCAGATATAGAAAAAGCTGCTGCATCTGTAGTGGTTGCTGAAGCTAAAGGTGAAGGTTGGTTACAACGTAATTGGAGACCTTTAACAATGCTATCTTTCTTGATGCTTTTGTTTATGTATTGGTTTGGTGTACACCCAGAGAATTTATCTGACCAAGTTATCATGAAGTTATTTGATTTATTACAGATTGGTATTGGTGGCTATATCATAAGTAGAGGTGCTGAGAAAGGAATTAAAACATGGAAGGAGAAATAATATGACTGTATGGACAAAACCTATTATCGCAGAAATTTCTGTGGGTTTAGAAATCAATTCATATGCTTGTGCTGAAAAGTAATTAGCATTATCTTTTTTGGTATAAGCCATATGCTTTAATTAGGTGTGGCTTAAACCTAGTTTAACAACAACATTATTGCCTATATAGGGATAATTAACTAAAGGAGAAAATATTATGTTATTAGTAAATGACATGTTTAATATGATGAGACCAAATTTAATGGTCATATCTGATAAAGTCTATAATGAATATAGAATGAAGAACTATAAAAATAAATTAGAAAGTCTTAAAGAAATGAGAGACCATTATATTAACGAAATAAAACAAGTAGAAGAAGATATCGCTTCAATAAAAAAAGAAATTAAATAAATAAAAAACCCCTAGCTAACTTAATAACTAGGGGTATTTTTTTGTCCAATTTTCACAGTTGGCTACTTGTATAACATACCTGTTAAATTATAATGTGCTTCTATATCAAATGCTATCTCAGCAATGTGCATAAATATTTCCACAATAAATAAAAATATAATTATTCTACAATAAGTTTTTACTTTCATTCTTTTTTTTATAGTTTGAGATTGCAGCTTTGATTGCGTCTTCAGCTAGAACTGAACAATGTATTTTTACTGGAGGTAAAGCTAAATGATTAGCTATCTCTGTGTTCTTTATCTTATTAGCTTCATCAATCTTCTTACCCTTAACCCATTCAGTAATCAATGAACTAGATGCAATAGCTGAACCACATCCAAATGTTTTAAACTTAGCATCTTTTATAACACCTTCATCACCTACTTTAATTTGTAACTTCATTACGTCACCACAGGCAGGTGCTCCAACAAGTCCAGTACCTACATCTTTATCTTCTTTATCCATTGACCCTACATTTCTAGGGTTCTCATAATGTTCTAATAATTCTTTACTATATGTCATACTCCAAAACTTTCTCCACATCCACAACTACTTGTTGCATTAGGATTCTTTAGTTCTAAGAAGCTACCAAATATTTCTTTCTTATATTCAATAGTCATTCCCATTAAATAAAATAAACTAGATTTATCTATTAATAATGTAAAGCCATCTAACTCTATAAAGTCATCACTGTCTTGTATGTAGTCATCAAATGACCAATCATATTTAAAACCTGCACAACCACCACCCTTAACTTCTAGACGAACATATTTTTTATTATTGTCTTGTGCTAATTTTTTTAAATGTTTCTTAGCTGAGTCAGTTAAATTAACTAAACTCATATCATCTTAATCCATGTATATATTAAACCTAATGCAGCACCTACAATAAACAACATCTTAATAGCACCTGAACCTCTAGCAATATCTGCTCTGAGTCCTGATATAATCTCTGTCTGTTTATTAATTAATTCAAAAGCAACTTCTAGTTTATTGGCAACCTCTTTGTGTTGTTCCTCATTACGTGCTTCAAGTGCAGCTAGTCTTGCTTCCAATGAATCTCTACTGTTCATTATTTTTCTCCTACTCTTCTTATTGTTTTAAATAATTCTTCGTCAATCTTTTGACCCACTAATTTTTTATTTATTTCTCTTATCTTACCTAAAGGAAAAGATACACCTTTTTGTTTTAATCCTCTATAAAAATTTTCTAAATCAGATTTAGTTATATCAGTAGGTATGTGTTTATTTTTTTGTATAGCATCTAATGTTTGTAAACCTTCTTTAGATATTTTTAATCTTCTCATTGCTTTAGTTATATCTTTGTCACTATAACCTAAATCTCTGTAAGCATTAATATACATTCTTAATTCTTGTTCTAATCTTAATTTAGTTTTTTCATCTGTTTTTTTAGCTTCAACAAAATCATTATCATTAATTTGGTTCAAAGCTATAGGTGTTTTTTCTCTTATTCTTTTTTTAATATCAACACTAAAAGGTAAGTCTCCTTTCATAACTCTTGATAATGCTTTACCTCTATTCATATTTTTAAGTCTATAACCCATGTTATAAGGAACACTGGAATCAATATCTATTCTTCTTGTTTTAACACCTAACAAAGCACCATAGTCAGCTTCGCCTGGAATACCTTTTGTTCTTTCAGAAAACAAAGTGTAAGATGGATAACCTTTATCAGCTAGTTCTTTATCTTTTGCTGCAAGTTCTAATTCATACTGCTTTCTTTTTCTATAAAAGTCAAGACCTGCAGGTGTCAGTGTATCTCCTATAAATTTAGTTGCTACTTCACCAAAAGGTTTATCTTCTTTTAGACCAACTGCTGCATCTAATAAAGCATCTGTAGCTAATGATGTTCCAATGAAAGGACCTAGTAAACCATCAAAAAGTGCATTACCTACTTTAAATAATTCAGGTTGTAATGTTTTATCTATATCTCCTGAAAGAAGTTGTTCACTTATTTTAGGGTCAAAGAACATTCTATGAGTTGCCTTTGCTGCAGTCTTAGGAAAAGCAAAAGGGTCAAGACTTGCCATTGACAATGTATCATATACTTTTTTTCCACCAACTTTCTTTTTATCTAAATATATTTGAGGTGCAAAGTATTCCCAATCTGGTCCAATAGTTTTTAATGCTTCTTCTTCTTTATCTGATATACCTAAAAACATTTTAGATTGTTCAGATAGATAATCTGCACCTACACCTGCTGCAGTCATACCTGCTAATCTTTTAGCTGCTGCAGCACTTAATGTAGCATTACCACTCAATGCATCTTTAACTGTATACTTAACTAAATTTTTAGCCACTCTTGCAGATTCAGCAGCAAATGTAGCAAAGTCACCTATAGGCATATATCTTAAACTTTTAATAAATGCAGGAGCTATTTTATAGTTAGGCATTAAGTCTCTTGTTCTTTGAGCTGCCATACTTTCAAGAGCATCATCTGCTAAATTAGGAAATGCTTCTTTTAAATATTTTTTACTTCCTTCAAAGTGCATTATTTTAAATACATCATCTTCAAGTTGGTACACATCAATAACTTTATCTATTGCTTTTTTTGCAGCTTTACCTAAAGGTTTTGTTGTATACTTAGTTATATTCTGAGGAAGTTTTTTATATAAATTATCTATAATATTTTTTTTAACTTCAGGTGTATTTAAAGTTATATCTTTTAAATTTTTTCTTATTGTTTCAGATGCAATATCTGTACCAGTTATGCCTAAAGATTTATATTTATTAAATTGTTGTGTAAGTTCTTTATTATTTAATCCAAATAATTTATCTACTACAAATTTAGATGCATCAAAAGCACCACCATTAATAGGAGACATACCATTACTTGTCATAAATACTACGTTACCTAAAACATTTCTTGCATGAGTAATAGGATTAAATA
>Ga0181405_1000137_pt1 | contig 24729 bp, 37 predicted proteins | sample 28SPOviralmetaG_FD_130134 | JGI IMG/M metagenome (GOLD analysis project Ga0181405, IMG submission 130134) | Marine viral communities from the oligotrophic San Pedro Time Series (SPOT) site, San Pedro Channel, CA, USA - 28 SPOT_SRF_2011-11-29 | ecosystem: Environmental > Aquatic > Marine > Strait...
AAGTGTAAAGGATACACTTGGTGAAGAGGACTTCGAAGTCGAAGAAGAAGAATATTGAGTCAGTGGTATAACAGAGTTGTAAACGATATTGGGCAGATTCCAGGATTCATTAACTATTTTGAAAGTGAACTGGAAGAAGCAAAGCGTGAATGTATAGTTAAGGGTATTGTGGAACGTAACATAACTGCATTACCGGGTATTACTGAACATCGCTTCAATCAACTACAAGAGATTGAAGCAGTGCTTAATCACCTTAACATACAGTTGCGTAGAATCCGTCGCAAGCATTTTCAAAAGTATCTGGAAGGTTATGCTAGAGCATTGACTAGCCGTGATGCAGAGAAGTATGTAGATGGTGAAGATGAAGTTATTGACTTTGAGACTATCATTAACGAAGTAGCACTACTGCGCAATAGGTGGCTAGGCATAATGAAAGGCTTGGATACCAAGCAGTGGCAAATGGGACATGTTGTTAGACTTAGGACAGCAGGTATGGAAGATATTAGAATAGACTAAGTCACAAAAAAAGCAGCGTTTCCGCTGCTTTTTTATTATCCTAAATATAAATTAGAACTTAATAGCAATTCCCATTGCTGTTGTCTTTTCGCTAGAAGTCTTGTCATCAGCAGTATTTTCAATAAATGCTACTGCACCTGGAGCAAGTGTATACTGTGCGCCTAGTGTAATCTCATCACTTGAAACTGTGCCTGCTGATTCAGTTTTCATTGTTTCAACACCTACCATCATTGCACCAACACTGTATGTTGCGCCCATTGTAGTTGTGTCTGTATCAACGTCTGCTGCAGTTGTTGCTGTATGCTTTTCAAAAGCAACACCGATTGCACCAACTTTTGCAGTTGCGTTCATTAGGAATTCTTCTGAATCATCAGCGTTTTTCATCTGACCTGCACCAAGTGTTGCAATTTCACTGAGACCATAAACAGCACTGTAAGCATAGCCTTCGCCTGCTGTTGTGCCATAGTCATTGCCAGTTGCATTACTAATGTTTACAGTAAGTCCACCAATTGGTGATAGACTTAAAATACTTGAATGATCTGTGCTTGGTGAGCCATTGCCCAATACATATGTAAAGTCAGTGGTGTCGTCGATTGCATCAAGCGCACTGTTTACGTCACCTAAATCAAGTGTCCATGTATCATTGCTAAGTGTAACACTATTACCGCCATCATCACTGCCGGTGTGATCCAAGTTAATGTCTGCACCGAAAGTCAAGCCTGTGTCTGTTGTAGTACTTGCTTTAAAATTAATATCACCATCCATTGCTGTTGATGCTGTTCCGTCGTTGTCCTGGTATGACCATTCCATGTCGCCGCCGATAGTTACATCAGCCATAACAGGTGTTGTCAATACTGCTAATAGAGCAGTAGTTGCTAGTAGTCGTTTCATCGTATTATATTTCCTTAGGGGGTTATTTTACAGTTTCTATCACTGTTTTGTTCTTTGTTATGCTTGCAAAAAGGTGAATTAACACGAATAACTTGGCGAAAACATAACAAGGTTATTTATTGTAATTATATTACTCTTATTAAAAAATTGCAAATAATTCTCATCTAGGTAATTATTTTTTGCATCAGTGTTGCAAATTTGCAACACCTATAATTTTGCTCTAATACGATGCCACTGGACATGAATTTCATCTGCAAGCCATTCTGTATAGCACAAACGTTTTATCCAGATGTGTCTATAGGGTTTGCTTAACCATCCGCTCATGCTAGTTCCAACATCATATGCTAAACTATGTTCGCTTACAACACTGGGTACTCCAGCAATAACACTGTGTATGCCAGCGTTGCTACTATGGCTTATTGTAAACTTGGCATTCTCTAGCATTGCTGGCAAATCAAAATCATCATAGGTATTTGCTAGTTGTGCTGGCGTGTTCCAAGTTACACCTTCAAACTGTACAGTTTCTTTACAGCGAGGATGACTCCTAATAATAATGGGCAAGTCAGTATGTTCACGTATTTCATCTACAGTCTGACGATAGTAGGTATCTATGTCGGGCATGTTACGCCACTGTTCACTTGCAGTGTGTTGACCACATATTAGTACATACTCACCATCCTGCTTCCAAGGTTGTAGTACAATGCCAAACTTTTTTAATCTATCCTCAGGCATGTAATTGTCTAATGCAAAGTCTGCATCTCTGTTGATCCCGTTTATACCCAACTTCCAAGTTGTGTTGCGTATAAGCCCGCCCACTTCTATGACAATGACTGGCTTGTTCTGTGCGCGATAGTGATCCCATACAGTTTTATTTGGACGCATTTTACCTTGCCATAGCACACTCCATATCAATGCTGCATCAGCATCCATAGTATTTTCTACAAGTGTATCTGTTTTCTGTATTGCGTCTACTAGTTGTGGATAAACTAAATTTGCATTGCCAGGAAGATTGTTAGGAAAGTGAGATATTTTCATTAAGGATGTAAATCCAATAAATAGTTATATGCGTACATTATCAGTATTTAGTACCTGGCATCCCTCAGGTTATGAAAAATATGGCAGAGATTTTGTCAAGGGATTTATTCAGAACTGGCCCAGTGAGATTAACCTAAGCATCTATGCTGAAGGACACGTTCCTGATACACAAGGCGATAGCCGCATTTGTGTATATGACCAACATGAAACATTGCCAGACTTAAAGGCTTGGCAACATAGACACAAAGACAATAAGCATGCACATGGATGGAATAAAGACCTGACCAAAAAAAGTTTTTTATGGGATGCAAGTCGTTTTGCAAACAAAGTATTTGCACTTTGGCACTTTGCTAATAACTGCAATACCGATATTTTTATTTGGTGTGACGGAGATGTTAGAACACACACGCCTATGTCACATGACTTTCTACAAAGTATTGCGCCAAATGAAAATCAACTAGCAACTTATTTAGGAAGAAAAACTTGGCCCGAATGTGGCTGGATGATGTTTAATCGTAACCATCCAAAGTTTGCTGAGTTTTTAGAACAGTGGCGTTGGATTTACGAAAGCGATGATATTTTTAATCATATAGAGTCACATGATAGTTTTATTTTTGGTGAACTAGTGGAGGACTTTCGTGCAGTAGGCGTAGAGTTTAATGACCTAGGTGGACCTGATCAAGGCGGTCATATTTTTATTAATAGTGTACTAGGACAGTATATGGATCACCTTAAAGGCTTTCGCAAAGAAGTAGGAAAAAGTTTGCAAAGTGATGTAGTAAGAGGCGAACATTTTAGCACAAATGAATGGTGGAGTGATCTAAGACAAGTGACTAAACAACAAATACAAGCAGAAAAATTAAAGAATCCGCACGAATATGATGCAACACAGGAAGTAAAAAGTAAGGGGATAAAATGAGCGAACTAAGTGTAATACAAAATGTAACAAAAGTAGAAACAGATCCATATCCTTATGTTTGTGTTGAAGGAGCATTACCAGATCGTTTTTACAAAGAGCTACAGGATACATTTCCTGAGCAACTAATAACAAGTACAAGCCCACACGACGGAGGCATTTGTTATAGATATAAAATGAAAGAGTGTGCAGAAATAGAACAACCACCTGCAATATGGCAAGACTTCTTTGCATATCATACAAGTCCTGAATACTTCCGTGCTTGCGCAGAACTATTTGCTACAAGTATTGTAGATCATTATAGTGAAGACTTTTATGAAAGTTTAAAGACACAGAGCGTAACACCGCGTGATGTTGATAACAGTGGGCATTATGTAGCAGATTGTCAGTTTGTTGTACATGAACCAGTAGATCAAACAGGCACAAGTCGCACACCGCATGTAGATAACCCTGTTGAAATATATGCTGGACTATTATACATGAGACAGGAAGGCGATACTGCACAAGGTGGTAATTTTACTGTACATCGTGTGCATGGGCAAATTACAGAAGTAAACAAGAGTTTAGGCAGACAAGTAGATAATAGTTTACATAAGCCACACTTTGAAGTACCCTATATGGCAAATAACTTTTGTATGTTTTTAAACGTAAAGGACAGTGTACATGGCGTAACACCTCGTATAGAGCCCACAATGCGTAGACGTAGCATTAACATTATTGGTGAGTTTAACGGCAATGGTAAGATGTGGAAAGTAAAAGAAATTAAGAACAAGTGAAATACAGTATAGGAAAGGCAAGCGGAGTTTTTATAGGTGAAGATACAGTTGTAAAAATATTTAATCTTAGAAACAAGCCTGTAAAAGCAGCAAGAGGCAGTTACGAATTGTGTTGGGCAAGAGAACGTGAATGTTTAAAAAGACTAGGCAACAGCAATCATTTTCCTAAACTAATAGCAAGTCATGAAGATCATTTAGGATTACAAATGACCCAATGTGGAGAAAGTTTATTTCATACTTGGCAAGAACACAATTTAATGTTATACTTAGATCAAGTACATGCAATTGCGGATGCACTTGAGGCAGCGAATATACAATATTTTTTTCCAGGTATGGATCCACTTGCTAATTCAAAAAAGTATGCAAAGTTTCCACTTAGTAACTTTTGTATAGAAGATGGACATTTAAGTTTAATAGACTTTGAACTTGCTAATCCTGTTGGAAGTAATAGTGAAAAGTATATGAGTGATCGTTTGAGATACTTGTATGACAATTACAACGCTAAAGGCTTTAGACAGTCATTAGTGGAAACATTAAAAAATCCAAGGATAAGTTACGAATCAGAACTTATGGCAAAACTAACTGATAAAAGTAAGTTTGACGAAATGCGGATACAAAATCCAAGAGAGGTATACAAAACTATGACATCATTTACACAGCCCAGTGAAAAAATTGTAAACGAATGGAAAAAATATCAGAAACGCTATGGAATGGATCAGGCTGTAGATCGTGTTGCAAATATGAAACTAGCAAACGTTTGTACAGGCAAAACTGTTGTAGATATTGGATGCAATGATGGTTATATTACAGGATTAGTAAGTAAATTTGCTACAAGCGCAACTGGCGTAGAACCACATGTCGAACTAAGTGAAGATAAGCCTGCAAACGTTAATTGGATCCGTACCACATTTAATAATTTTTTAGAAAGTAAGCCTGGTACGTTTGATGTACTACTAAGTTTAGCAGTAAGTATACAGTTACGCGATTTTGGAGGATTGACAGAACAAGAAATTGTTAATGGTTATTACAGTTTATTACCAGTGGGCGGTATTGTAGTTCACGAAACACAGAAATTACAAGATCGTCCAAATAATCAAAATCATACAAATGCAATGATTGCTGCTTTTAAAACTAAGTTTGTGCAAGTAGATCATGGAGATGCTAGAGGCAGTGGCAAACGAGAATATTACCATTTCCTTAAGGAGGCATAAATGGCTTTTAATAACATTATGCAATTAGCAACTGCGCAACTTGTAAAGCAACGTGCATTTGCTGCTGGTGCAACAGTAGTTGAATGGGGCAATCAACGTTTTAGATACAGTGAGGATTGGTTAAATGAATGTGAAAAAACAAGCGGGCGAACACTGCGTAAACCAACACAGTTTGTATGGGAGTACTTTGAGGATCTGGGGTTTAGCGATTACCTTGCTATTGATATTAACACTGAACTTAGGTCTATCGCTATGGATCTTAATTTCATCCTAAAAGACAAGTACAACTACACACAAGAGTTTGACTATGTAACAAACAACGGCACAGGTGAACACATCTTTGACCAGCGCACAGTGTTTGAAAACATGCACAACTTGTGCAAAGTTGGTGGTACAATGATTAATGTGTTACCATTTGCACCCTGGTTTAATCACTGCTTCTATAGTTTTCATCCACAGTTGTTCCGTGATATTGCTGCAGCAAATGGATATACTTGGCGTTTTATGTGGTTAGCACAAAACACAGGTAAGTACGTTGAATGCCCTACGGACTTTGATAGTTGGAGTTACTATGAACAAAAGAAGCCTCGCAATCCTATTAGTGATTTGGAAAAAACTTTTGATACCCTACATAATCGTGAAGGCAAAACTCATAATGTTAGTATTGTTAGTGCGTACACTAAAACGTCTGATAAACCGTTTCAGATTCCGTTCCAAGGACGATATGTAAACGACATTGTAGATGATCTCAAAGGCGAATACAGTGAGACAAATGTAGATGTAAGACAAAAGGATCACACTAGTGCGACTTATTAATATTGGTTGTAGTTTTAGTTATGGCAACTGTATTGCAAAACACGAAGAATTTGCACAAGAACATGTAAGTCCAGGTACACTAATTGCACAACATTTAAATTGTGAGGAAGTAAATATTGCCAGTCCGGGTCTAAGTCTTGACGGCTTGCTGCGCAGATTATATACATTTGAATTTGAAGAAAAGGATGTTTTCCTAATAGGACTCCCACCTAACCTTAGAGTACAATATGTTTGTAAATCGCCGCGCAATCAATATAAAATTCGTGGAGACTTGTCTGCAAGTGAATATAGAAACGATGCGTTTAATCGTGGCCCAAAGATAGCAGAAGACTGGTTCAAGACAATGCGCTGGGACACGGATGTAAATATTGCTAAACTTGATCTGTTAGATACAACTACTTACTGGAGTTACTTAAATATTCTGCTTATCCAACAAGCAATGAAAACTGTTATGAACGATAAACTGCCTGTTGGTAGGATTCTAAGTAAGAAAAGACGTTATTGGATGTACAACAGTGTGCATGGACATATGCAACAAGACACTGATAAGATTGAGATACAAGCATTGCGTAAACAAATCGACATGCGTTATTATTATATGCCAGAAGTTGGACTAGCAGACCTCATAGACAACCAAAGTAAATACACTGTTGCCCGTGACGATACACACCCTAACCATGTATTTTATCATAAGTGGGCAAATGATTTTATTGCCTGGATGGAAACATGCGACCAAGACTACTAATTGTATATCCTAATTTGCCATTAATGATGAGCCCTGCAATGAGTGTTGCTATACTTAATGCTATTGGTAAACGTGAAGGATGTAAAGTAGAAGTTTTTGAGACAACACAGTATAGCAGTGAATTTAGCAATAAGCATATTAGACAAAGTGAAATGGGTGCAGTTCGTGCTAATAAAGATGACGAACTAAAAGATATGTTTTATGTTGCAGATCCTGATCGTATTATACCAGACTTTGTAGCACATGTTGAAAGTTTTAAACCTGATCTCATAATGATGAGTGTGCAAGAAGATGTGTACCGTATGGCATTAGAACTATTGGATAGTATTAAAGATAAAAATATACCTAATATACTAGGCGGTGTACTTGTTATGAGTGATCCAGCACTTGTAATTAACAATCCACTAGTAGATCAAATATGTGTATACGAAGGAGAACGTGTTGCTGTAGATATGATAAACTGTATCAAAGCAGGAGAAACTACAAAGCATGTGCGTGGAACTTGGTATAGTGAGACAGATGGAATACACAAAAATTTAGCACAGCCACTTGCAGATATTACTAAAGTAGTACCTGATTACACATGCTTTGAAGTAAAACGCTGGAACAGACCCATGGGCGGTCAGACATTTAATGCTGCAGTAAGCATGGAGACATACAGAGGTTGTCCATACAACTGCACATATTGCAACAGTCCAAACACCCGTGACATAGCAAAGGTATACGAACTTGGCAATTTTATGCGTAGGAAAAGTGCTGACATTGTAGAGCGTGAACTAGCAGAATTTATCGAACTATATAATCCTGATCTAATAATGATACAGGATGATAGTTTTCTTGCCCGTCCTTCAAAAGAAATATTTGAATTTGCAGAAATGTGGGGCAAGTATAAGATACCATTTTGGATGAACACCCGAATTGAAAACTGTAGATTAGAATACATGCAAGCACTAAAAGAAGCAGGTATGTATCGTGTTAGTTTAGGAATAGAAAGTGGTAACGCAGAGTACAGAGAAAACGTGCTAAAGCGTAAAGTAAAAAATGAAAAGTATGCAGAGTATTTAGGATATATTAACGAAAGCAATGTACCTTATGGATTAAATGTTATTGCAGGTATGCCCTATGAAACACGCGACATGGTATTAGAGACTGCACAAATGGTACGAAATGCCAGAGGTTATGACAGTATCAACATAAGTATATTCCAGCCATACAGAGGGACTAAACTAAGACAAATAGCAGTAGACGCAGGCTTTATGGATGCAGATCATATAAATGGTTGGGAAAGCGGAGCAATAGGCGGTGGCTTTATGGATAGTTGGGCTCTTAAAATGCCTAAACCATATTTACAACCTGAGGAACTAGCAGGACTTGTAAAGTGTTTTGCATTGTACAGTTACTTTGGCGATGAACGCTGGATAGAAATTGAAAGTGCAGAGACAGATGACACGCTTTACTTGCCCCTAATTGAAGAATACAAAGAACAATTCTTTGAGCCTATTCAACAAGGTGGTAATGAACGTATAGAAAAGTTTTGCGCAATGCATGATCATACCAGCACATACCAATGGGAAGTAGCATGAGAGTTGTAGCATTTAGACATCAGTACAACGGCAGTGGTCTTAGTGATATACAATTTACACATCCCGAATTAGAAATGGTGGATTGGATGGTAGAACCAAGACCACAAGCAGATCACTATATTCTAGTAAACATAGACTGTGAAAAGTTTAGAGAGGATCCAACATATAAATTTGTAATGAACAGTGGTAAGCCATATATGATTTTTGAAACTGCAGTGTTTAAACGTAATGCAAGAGCTGGAGATTGGAAAGACTGGCACTGGCGACTAGGATGGTGGCACTTACTAGGCCCTGGTAAGTTTAATAATCACAACAGTCCTCCAGATAGGTGGAAAATGATAAAGCGCCAACAAGGTTTAGAGATACATCCATGGCGTAGAGGGGGTAAACATATACTAATACCCCTACAAAAAAATAATGATAGCGTAACACAAACAATGATGGATCGTTATGGAAGTATGCGTGAGTGGTTAAACTACACTATAGATGAAATACGGAAAGTAACAGACAGACCTATTCTAATACGTCCTACAATTAAAACTGCCCTTTGGAGTTATTTAGAAGCAGCATTACGTCCAGATGTTTTTATAAGTGAAACATATAAAGATAATCCTAGTACAGATGGTACAAAGTTTACACGCAACATTGAGGGCGGACCTGGATTAATTAACGAACTAAGAGATTCATGGGCAGTAGTAGGATACAATACTAGCACACTGTTTGAAAGTATAACTGATGGCATTCCTACAGTAAGCATGGATCCAGATGCACTTACTGCTCCTATGAGTATACAGATAAAAGACATAGAAAACCCTCCACTAAATATAGACAGAACACAATGGCTATACGATATGTCATATATAAGTTGGACCATGGATGAGATACAAAGAGGCGTAGCCTGGGAGCATCTTCGAGGAAAGTATTAATGTTTGAAATCGACAGGGCAGTCATAGAAATTAATGGCGGATGTAACTATACATGTGCAATGTGCCCTCAAACTACACCTGAAGGAAAAACTGGCGCAAGAGGTAAATCATGGCTAAAGAAAATGCCATTGGATTTATTTGAGGAAGCAGTAAAACAGTGTGCCAGCGCAGGTGGTCTTAATGTAGTAAACTTGGAAGGCAGCGGCGAAGCAACGCTTAATGCTGACTTGCCACTGTACATTGAAATTGTAAAAAAGTATGGCGCAAAGGCTTATATATTCAGCAATGGATTTAAGATGCACAGCCAGTTTATGCGCGACTGTGTAGACGCTGGACTTGACTTTTATAGATTTTCTATTATAGGATACAATAAAGAAAAATATCGTGAATGGATGAACAGTACAAACTTTGAAATTGTTGTTGATAATTTGCATAAAATGCAGGAATATGTCCTAACATCAAATTCAAATACAGAAGTAGCAACATATCATTTAATACTAGACAATAATAACATAGACCATGAAGTAGCGCAGTATAGAAAAATAGTAGACAGTGCTGGTGTACACACTGAGATATGGAAAATGCACAACTGGAGTGGAGTATACAATCCAGACTATGACAGAGAGGGTGCTAAAAAAACTTGTGGTAGACCTTTTAGTCCAGACATTGTTATCCGTGCAGGCGGTTCAGACGGAAAGTTAGGTGCAGTACACCCTTGTTGTCAAGTATTAGGCAGAGATGATGAAGCAGTGCTAGGGCATTTTAGTGAAATGACAGTTGAAGAAATAATGACTGGTGATCTATATGAAAAACTACGAGAGCAACATAGAACAGGCAACTATCCTGACTTTTGTAAAGACTGCGACTTTCTTATTGACGATCCAGAAACACTAGTGTATACTAATAGCGGAAGAAGTGAGATGCATATGAATGGTACAAAATTTAGTCTCAATGATTACAGATAATGTTTGATATACAAAAATTTACATATCCTTATGAACATCTCATAATTGATAATTTTTTTCCACAAAACATATTAGATAAGATACTTAATTTACCTAACCACGGCAAGCGTGTAATGCGTATTGAAGATCCTGAAATTTTTAATTACTTTGAGGATAATACAGGTATAGATTTTATAAAAAAACATCTTACATACAATAAAAAAGAACCCAACGGCAGTAGTTATTGTGAGATTGCACGTTGCGAACCAGATCCTGACCGTGGATATATATATGGCATACATGATGAACACCTAAAAAAGAAAGTAAGTACAGTAGTATATATTGATCCACAGTACGGAAGCGGCACAATACTGTACAATGAACATAAAGAACTTGCAAAACTAGTTACATGGAAGCCAAATAGAGCATTTATATTTGTAGGTAAGCCAGGTGTGACATGGCATGATTATGGACACTGGGAACCACAAACAAGAGTAAGCGTAAACTATTTTATAAAGTAAGGATATTAATGCCTAAAATTTTATCATGGGATACATTGAATAAACCGCCCAATGGACCTGCATTTATTATAGGCGGAAGTCCTAGTGTTCTTGATGAGCCTCTACATTTACTATCTGGACATCGCGTTTATTTGTGTAATAAGTCTTGGAAAGCACTTGAAATGGGATTGCTTGAAAAGGCAAACGGATTATGTTACACTGGTTTAAGCAGTTATGAAGAGCATATAGATGAAATGAATCAGTATGGTCTTGCTAATATCCGTAAATTTTATAGTGATCTAATAGTAACTGGTGTTAAGCGTAGCACTTTTAAAGTTAAAGGAGATCCAAAAGAAGAAGTATTTGTTTTTCCAAAACGTGTTGCACAAAAAGACGGTAGTAAAAATTTAAAGAATAATTTGTATTTGCCAAGTAGAATAGAAGATGGCATAGGTAAAACTGGCAGCGTGACACTGGACATGGCAGTGATATGTTATCTAATGGGATTCAGAAACATATACTTATTAGGCATGGATTTAGATTATACTGCCGCACAGTACTACTTTTTTGAAGGTAATAGTTGGGATAGAAAAGTAAGCGAACCCACACTGCGTTTAGGTATCCACACTTGTATGTGTAATTTAGCAAAAGCAATGGGTGCAAAAGGCGTAAGTTTAAAAAATATAAGTTTAGGGTATAATCCAGAACTTTATGCAGAGCACACAGATCTTACAATTAATACAGATACTCTTCAAAATGTACTAGGCGGTTACATAAAACCAAAATCAATTGGCGTTATACATGGTGACTTTTATCCTTTGAATTATCATGACACTGATCAAATTGGTAATGCCCGCAAAAAATGTGACAAATTAATTGTAAGTTGCGCAAAGGAATCCATGGTGCGTGTTATGGAACATGTCAGATTTGTTGATGGTGCAATATATTCTGCTACTGAACAACAAGCAGTAGATAACATTACTACACAATATCCCAACGATAATATTAGACTATTTTACAGAGACGGAACTTTTACAGTATTTAAACATGGCGATGCTACACAGAAATCAAAACAATACAGACAGTAAATGCAACTGGGTTATGGATAGTCTCAGCAAAGGCTGGACAGGATCCGAACACCACTTCTGGGGATTTATTAACGACAATGAGCAACAAATAAACACCCTTAAACAGCAAGGCACGGATTGGTACTTCTGGGATATGCCCTATCATGGACGCTGGAATGCACTATGGGAAGCAGTTAATCCAGATCAGGATTTTTATTGGCGTGCTAGTAAAAATAGTGTACACTATACGCACGTTAAGGATTATCCCAGTGACAGATTTAATACCTGGGGTGTTGAACCTAATCCCTATGGATCTGGTAGTAAAATATTAATTTGTCCTAGCAGTGAAACAATGACACGTTGGACTACAGGTATGGATGTAAAAATGTGGGTGCAAATGATTACTATGGCACTACAAAAATACACAGATAGATATATTGAAGTACGCTACAAACCTCGAGGCGGCGGTACTAGTGGACCAGCGGCTGCACTTATTCCTTTTGAAGAACAAGCACAGAATACTCACTGTGTGGTTACATGTATAAGTTTAGCAGCAATTGAGGCACAACTGTTGGGTATCCCAACCATATGTCATCCAAGTAGTTTTGCTGCAGATATAAGTAGTACTAAACTAGAAGAAATCGAAAATCCCAAACGTGTAGACACACAACAGTGGTTTAACAATCTTGCTTACAGTCAGTTTACACACAAGGAAATAGAATCAGGTTACGCTCAAGAGGTTCTTAATGCCTAAAATTATTGTATACGATACTGGTAGACGTATGACTACAAAATTTACACTAGCATTTGCTAAGGGTATTGTAGAACATAACAATAGAACAGGCGGTTCTTGGGAAGTAAAGCACCGCAGTATAGACAATTATTTACAAGACGGAATTCCGCGCGATTATCGTGCAGGACATGATGCGGTTGCAACACTGGGTATACTTCGCGGCACAGGTCTGCTCCTTAAAGAGGCTCAGCAGCGCGGTTTTGATTACTACTATATGGATCATGCATATTTTAATCCTGGTTATAGTGGAAAAGGCTGGATGCGTGTTACAAAAAATGATCATGCTTGTACATCAATACGAGAAACTACAAAGGATCGCTGGAACGGTTTTCATAAGCATCATGGTTATGCCACTAATTCCTGGCGTACAAATGCTGAAAGAGGTGGACTAATACTTATATGCCCTCCCACTCCTGCTATATGTTGGTACTATGATCTAGATCTTGACTGGGGCGAACGTATAGCACAGCATTTAAAAGATAAAATGCCTGCTAGTGAACATCATAGGATAAAAATAAGACATAAGCCCAAAGAGCCCGTTGTTGATTCCCAGGGTAATTTAATTGAGTTGCGTGAATTTGCACAACAGGGAGATTTAAAAGAAGATCTTGCCAATGCGCATTGTGTTATTGCGTGGAATAGTATGGTAGCACTGGAAGCAACACTAGCAGGTATACCTGTTATTACAGGGCCACACAGTGCTTGTGTAAGAGTAAGTTTTGACATTAGTTTATTGGAGAAGCACCCTGTACCAGAGGAGTTTAATACTGAACCTCTTAATAGGAGTGCAATGTTATATTGGTTAGCAAATAACCAGTGGAAAATGAAAGAAATAGAAGATGGCACAGCATGGCGTATGCTACAGGAGAACTACAGTTGAGTGAAGAATTAGTAGAGATAGGATATAACTCTGTAGAAGAAATACCTGGCTTTGTACAAAGACGACATGAACTTGGTCACATAGAAGAGTATATTAGTAATTACTTGGATACACCTAGTTATTGTTTGCAGATAATGGAAACAGGCGTTGCTGGCAAAGTTGCACGAGACGTAGACACTGGGGAACTGATAGGCGCATATGGCTGGAAGTGTGTCAAACATTTAGGAAAAGGCAAAGACGGTTTTACATTCTGGGGACACAAGTATGGAGATAATCCTAATGATCTACATATTGTAAAAGTTTTGACTGGATATGGAGAAAATTATCATAACCACACTGAGATATTCAATGCATTTATGAGAAAACTGTTTCATGCAAAAATGCATCGAAACACCATGTTAAGGGATTTTGCTTGTAAAGCAACACACACAACTTATAAATGTAAAAAACCTTATACAAATTTTCAACCTAAGGACATGCGTGAATTATACAGAGCACTAAGACAAGTTTGTACCATGAACAATTGGTGTATAATACATACTGGATTTGTATTTTGGGATCTCGGATATGGCAATGGTAGAAATTTTATGGTAGATCCCACAGATGGTAACAACTTGAAGTGGATAGACTATGGTGGTGCTGGCATGGTACGATGTCCTAGTTTTAGAGACTTGTATAAACAAGAAAAAGATATGCCTGAACTTACACTTAAAAATTCATGGCAACAACCACTTAAAGGCAAAGAAAATTTAGTTGAAGGCAACAGTGACTTTGTAATGTTACAGTTCCTACTTAACTATGAATTTCATACAAACCCAACAAGCACTGCAGATGTATGGGCGAGTATGCTACAAGTACGCAAAGATATTGTGCCAGAAATGAAAATAATGCTTCCGCATTATTTTCGCAGTAGGTTTGCAAATGAGGTTTTTGAACGATTTAATGATTTGGACTGGCTTGAAGCGTCAACATGGAAGCAACTTGGCAAGTATATAGAATCAGATTGGCAAAACAAGTAATGCAAGTATTAGAACGAGCAGACATCGAAAGTATTATATTTGGCGGACATGACAGTGGTGTTACACAAGTGCGCGGTTATCAAAACTATGATATAAGTGATTTGGAAGTACAAGCGATAGCGAATCCTACAGCAAAACGCCCCTGGGTAGATACAAGTGTAAAAAGTGCAGACTTTGAGCGTGTGTTTTTTCAGGTATCGCCTAAGAGTTATGCAGACTTTGGTAGCAATTTAGGATACTATGTCTTTAAATGTGCGCAGGAGTTTGACATACACGCCACTGGTGTAGATTATAACTTTGAATATATCAGTGTATGTCAAGGTATAAAAGCACGGCACACTGCCAGCCTTGCAGAATTTAAGTATACAAATCTTGAACAGTGGCACAATGCAAGTGATTATTATGATTTTATGACAGTGTTTAATGTTATACATCACTTGTATAATCGTACAGAAAAATACATGGACATGAACCGTTTAATAAAAGACTTTGCAAGCAAAGCAGATACAATTTTATTTGAGGTTCCTACAGAGCAGGATAGTAAAGGGCACAAGTGGACAATGGATACTGGATATACTGAAGAACTATTTTATGAAACTGCACTTTCAATGTTTACACAAGTAGAAAGAATGCCAGGTCAAACTAAGCATAGACCTTATTATTTGTGTGTCAAATAGTTTCGCTCCAAGCACGAAACTCTGTTAAGTTTTCTATACGCCATGGATGATTATATCCTTTTGTAGGCTGAGGATCCTCAAATTTTACCATACCTTTGTATACGTTTATACTTGCTTTGCAATAGGGGCGATTTGCGCATATATGTCTTTCATGGTTAGGTCCTGGAAATCCAAAGCCTGGAGTGTGTATACCCCCAACACTTACAGGATGATCTCGTACCCAAAGCATGTTAGTAACACCTGCGCCTGCTGCACTTATGTATTTGTGCATCTGACTAAACAGTACAATTTTTTCCGCAAGTGTGTAATTTTCCCCAAACACTTCTGTGTACCCCTGATCCGTCAAAATATCAACAACCGAATCTTCATTTACAAGACCACGTTTCACTGTATTATCCTCTCCTATAACTTGTTTACGATTGTTTAGTGGGTTTGCATGCGCACGGCGACTAAGATATACCTTTTTATATACAGGCATTGTAACACGTTGGTTAGCACGTTTTACTAGTGTATCTATAAGTTGCCACTGCAGTGGATTTACTTGTGTTCGTTTTCCGTTTGCATCTTGATTTAGCGTATCACCAATAAACAAGCGTTCATAATCAACTGTGCTGTCTGTGTACTGCCACGGAATATCCAACAAGTCCAACATTTCAGCAACAAAAGGCGGATAATCATCTAGTCCCATACGAGGCGTACGATTTATTAATAGCGTAAGATCAGTATGTTTACGTTTCAAATTTAAGTAATGATGCACACATCCAAGTCCATCTAATATACAATGATAGTAATTAGTAAGTGGTTTACTCCATAAATAAAAATAGTTGCCGCATGCAACTTCACGTTGTTGCCATGGAGTTTGCTCCTCAGGTATGCGTACCTTATCCATGATCTTATTTGCACTTTTACCTAACTCTAGAGGAATATAATCCTTGCCAACACGCATAAGTTCACATACGCCACTGTCAGATTGGTCATATATCTGCGCATGTTCAAACATTGCAATACCCTGTGTCATATAACTTCTAAGCATTGATGACACTCTGTATACTTGATATTAGATTGTTTGTCCAGTCCGTGTTAACAAGTAAATTGTAGTTGTGCTCCAGTATATCTTCTACACCTGTCAAATCGGGATCCTGTTTAAGTATTTCAATTACTGCATCCATGCGATCATGTAATTCTAATGTGTCATAACTTTCGTCCCAGTAATCTGAAAACGTTATAAATCCCATGTCTTGTAATTTTTTAAGCAATCCCCTATTGCCCACAACCACAAAAGGTTTTTTGCAGGCAATTGCTCTCCAAGTTTTAGGGGATATATAACAGTAATTACTTTCTATCAGCGTTTCTGTGACTGCTAATATTTTTACATTGTGTAATTCACTGTAATCCCTACTGCTTTGTTGTTCAGTATTTGGATTCCAATCTCTTTCAAAAGGCAATAAATCTGTAAAGTGATCAGGAAACCTTAACCAATATTCTTCAATAAGCGTAGGATCTGGACAAGTATCTTCAAAATTATTAAGGGATACTAGTCCCTTATCTAATAAGTTTGCAAGCCAGAGTTTATAAACAAAGTCAATCTTATAAAAGTTTTTATGATTGCCAGCGTTTAGTGCTGCATAGCGATATTTAAAATCTCTATTGTAGTTTGCTGTTGGAATATCACCTATGCCTAAAAGATAACGCATCTTATTTTCATCCCAGTAATGGAAGTTTATTGTACAGTCCAGTGGGATTCTATCTTTAGTATAAAAGTCTGGACTAGCCCAGTGACACATATGTTGTTCTATACCTGCGTATTCCAGTGCAGTGCAAACACGCCCTACTGGGGTGTCAGCAAAAATTCCTGTGTAATTTTCTGGGGCGATGTTGTGGTAATCCTGTAATTTTACAAGGTCATATTCTTCATATCCTTGATTAATTAGTATAGGAGTATTTGCGGGAACATCATAAAAGAAATGCTTGTCTATACTAAATGGATTATGTATTCTTATTTCATATACGTCTGTGCCACCAGTACTGGGCAATAAACTATCAAGATACTGCGTATGATGTTGTATAAAGTTCATGAACTATACAAGTTAATAACTTCCTTTTTCCATACATGATCATACTCACAATCACGCATGTTTTCAAACCAAGGACCACCTTCTGTATAGTGTAATACATTTGGCTTACCATCAATGGGTTCTTTGTAATGTCCTACTAACCAGTTCCATTCAGGACCTAGTTCGCCAATCTCACTATCATCACACCATTCAAATCTATGCAAGTATGCGCCTGTTTCACTGTTTACAGTCTCTAGATCCAAGTTCCTGCAACTAGGATGCTCGCAGTTAAAGATCATAAAACTACTCCAGTTTTTACGTGGATACTGCAACTGCATTTGTCCATCCATTTTTAACCCTTCTGGTGGATTGTAATCATGCTTTACTACCCATACTGCTTTGCTAGGATCTTTGTATCCATTTTGAAATAAATGGTGTGCGTCTGTCAAAAATACCATATCACTATCGCAAAATACAGCAAGTCCTTTGTAGTTGTTTAAGTGTGGAATTAAGAATCGTGTAAATGTAAACTCAGTACTTGCTAGTTTATCTACTTCACGCCAGTAAACTTTTTGTTCTCGCAAATCATTTTGTTTTAAAGCAACAACGTTTACAAACTCTTTATATGTGCGTCTTAGTATTGAATGTTCGCATACTTGATATGCAATGTCTTCTCGGCTGTCCCAGCCAACATATATATTGTTCATTGATCCAACTTCCTGTATAATAAATAGAATAATTAAGTGCGTATATTATTTATTAGAGATTTAATGACAACAATAGTTTTAGTAACAGGTGGATTTGATCCACTGCACAGTGGACATATAGCATACTTTGAGGCAGCAAAACAACTAGGTGATGAACTTTGGGTAGGATTAAACAGTGATGCCTGGCTTGCTAATAAAAAGGGTAGACACTTTATGCCCATTAAAGAACGTGCAAGTATTGTAAAGAATCTACGCATGGTAGATCGTGTAATTTCAAACTTTGATGACAGTACCGGCAGTGCTAGTGGTGCAATACACAAAGCATATACACTGGGTGCAGAACATATTGTGTTTGCTAATGGTGGCGATAGAGGCACAGGTAACACTCCAGAGCAGCATGACTATAGGTATACACCCAACATTGAATTTGTGTTCGGTGTAGGTGGTGAGGATAAAAAGAATAGTAGCAGTTGGATACTTGAAGAATGGCGTGCGCCCAAAGTCTTACGCAATTGGGGGCATTACAGAGAACTATACAAAGGTGATGGTTTTCAAGTTAAGGAACTTGTTATTTCTCCACACAGTAGTTTAAGCATGCAAAGGCACCAGTACCGCAGTGAGACTTGGAACTTAGTTAGTGGTGTTGCGCATGTGCTTACAAGCACTAGCAATAATAATCCATATGATGGTGCAACGCGACAAAAATTAACACCTCCTAATCCTGTGGACATTCCTCAAGGCGTTTGGCATCAGGGCGTTAATGACAGCGACAAACCAGCACATATTGTTGAAGTATGGAAAGGTCGCAGTGAATTACTATCAGAAGAAGATATTGAAAGGTGGGATGCTACATGAAAGATGTAGCAATTGTTTTTGCTGGCAATAAGTTTAGTAATCGACATATAGAACAAAAACGTCATCAGTTAGACAAACACTGTAGTCTACCAACAAGACTGACAGTATTTACAGATGATCCCGCTAGAGTGACAGGCATAGGATTAAGAGATACCCGTGCAGTATTATTACCTGATTGGTGGGATTTGTCAGGTCCTAGACAAAAGTGGTGGTATAAATGTGCAATTTTTGCAGGACTACGCTATGTTGATTGGATTGATGATGATGTACTCTATCTGGATCTTGATACAATACTGACAGGTGATATTGCAAAGTTTTGGGACTATAAGCCAGGAAAGTTCTGCATATTACAGGACTTTAATCGTAAATTTATAGCAGAATATCCTGTAAGTAATAGTAGTGTTATGCGTTTTAATCCACAGGACAATACAGAAATATTTGAATATTTTGACCAAAACTTGAAAGATATAGTCAGAAGATTTAGAGGTGATCAGGACTACTTAACATGGTGGTTTAAGACACGCGAAAGTTACTGGTGGCCCAGAGATTGGGCTATGAGTTACAAGTGGGAAATACTGCATGGCGGCACAAAACACGGAGGCACTAGTGTAACTTATCCAAACGACTACCTTCAACCTGACATAGAATGGCTTGATCCTGAGGATTGTAGTATAGTAGTATTTCATGGTAATCCAGACCCATGGGATACGCATTTTGGTAACTTGCATACATACTAAAAAAGGTTGACAAGTCTCAAAACTGTGTTATATTAAAGAGTAAGTTGGAAATGAGGAGAGACTAATGCAACAGCAAATTGAAACATTGATCCAAGATATTGTTAATGATTATGACATTTGGCAGAATATTTGTGCTAAAGGTGAGCCAAAAAGCAGTGTGCAAAATGATATGTTTGATCGTTTTAAGTCACGCATTGACTTTAAAGAAGGTAAGAAGTATATCAAAATCTTTACTGAAGGCGGAAGCGTTTGGGGATTTATTGTTAACACTGATAAAGATAACAAGTTTCGCAAAGGCGATATCCTTAAAGCGGCAGGCTGGAACGCTCCTGCTCGCAACGCCGCACGTGGTAACATCTTAGATGGTGGCTACAAAATCCAGTGGACAGGTCCACTTTACTTAAAATAGGAGACTATAATGATGGTTATGGATAAACAAGAACAAGCGGCATATGATGCAGCAATGGCTGAATATTTCGCTAAAGGCGGCAAAGTAACTACTTGCCCTGTTAATGAGCGCACTGAAGGCTTGGTAACAAACATTTGGAAGCGCGGTCCTGGTCGTCCTAAGAAGGCGGATGCAGAAAAAAGTGAAGAATAAAGGTTGACATAATCTGTATTCGTGCTATGTTTAATAGTAAGTTGTTTTTGAGGAGAGAGATATGCCCCAGATTTTTTCAGTTTTCCAGATTGTTATTGACAAAGACCTTAGTGATCTTATCAACAAAGAAGGTCACCGTTGTCATGTAAAGAGCCTGGCTCGTTTGGAAGCGATGATGGACGGCGATGTGCGTCTTGGTATAATGCATGATTGTTATACTAAGGTAGCAGAAGTTGTTGCTGATGATCTGGAGCATGTGTTTGAAGTTGGAAACATTGGTCCTGAGGATCGTATTACACGCCTTGAAAAGATGACTAGCATCAGCGTTGGAGACATTATTGCAGATGCAGATGGCAACTGTAGTGTAGTTTGTAATGTTGGATTTACTCCACTTGCACAATCATTTCATAGACTGTTATCCAAGGAGTTAGCATAATGTCATTGTATGAGGTTTATTTAATTAATCAGCGTTACACATGTGGTGCATATAAAACACTAGAGCAGGCTATTAAAATGGCTCGCAAGACTGGTTTTCAGTGCAACATCTTTCGTGCGAACGATCCTTTTACAATTCTTAAAACTGTTTGCCCAATTGGAGGCACACGTTAATGGAAATTAAAGTAACTGAACAAGGCACGTTTGAACTGCTTTATGATAAATTGGATATCTTTATTCATTTGCTTGCATTTGGTTTTACAATTGCCCTAGTTGTTACAGTAGTAATTGCAAGTGTTCGCTTGGGCTGGAAACTTTGGCCCTGGATACTTGGGCTAGGACTACTAGCGTTTTTGTTTGTATGAGACGAGGCAAAGCAAAAGATCCTGTTGCATATATAAAAGTTCGTATGAAACAGTTAATAGATGAATCAAACAAGTGTCATGATCCACATGATGCACAATGGTACAATAAATGCGCTAAAGAACTGCATTGGGTACTTAAAATGATGGAGAATAAAGATGGAACCAGTTGATCCCAGCAAGAAGCACTTTTACATTAGTCTTGTAAAAAGTGCATTGCGTTTGTTAGGCTGTTATTTACTTTGGAGTGCAGGTTATGTAATGGATGACATTGCAGGTGTGTTTGTTATGTATACAGCATACGCACTAGGTGCAGCCGAAGTTTTAGGGATTGTGGAGGAACTCTAATGGGACCGTTTAGTGAATATAGACAGCAAAAACGTGCAGAGAGAATTGCTAGTGTGCTTCTAACCTGCGGTGACGAAGATACAAAACGTATCTGGATGCAGCATCTAGCAAACTTGGCAAATAATGAAACTGACTACAACGCTCGTGTTGTGGCATGTTATGGAGAAAAAACATGGAACCAGTATATTGGTATGCTATTGCCTACACAGTAGGCACTGTATTTGGATTTTGGATTGGTAGCCGTTACGGTATTGGTAAAGGTATTTTAGTAACAATTGAAACACTGGTTGAAGGCGGGTATCTTAAAACTCGTACTCTTGCTGACGGTGAAGTTGATCTTATTAAACTTACGTTTGAAGAACGGCTAGATGATAAAGCCTAAAATACATGTTACATGGCCCGCGGGATGCTATGGTAGTTATATAATCCAATCAATATATGCATATAGCGATTTATATACACACACTGATGTTATAATAAATCCCAACGGCAGTAGTCACGATTATCGAGATAGCAAGGAAAGGAAAAAACATTTTACCTTTGATCACTTGCTATCAGAGAACAGTGATATAATAATTAGCCCTGTTAAAGGGCATGAATTAGATTATTTTGTTAATCAATTTGTCAAAGCAGACCAATTAAATATTCAGCAAAGTTTAAAAAATATATTTCCAGATTTTAAATTTCAAGTGGACAAAAATTGGAAAAATGAAGAAGACTGGGCTATAAGAGAATGGATTAGTTTTTGGATATCAGATTTTTTAGCAACCGGCTACAAATATAATATTAATTCTGATATGACAACCGATAGTCTTTTTGATGACAATGAAGATGTATTTCTAAACGCAATAATTGGGTGTATTAAAAAACTAGGATTGTCCGTTGATGCTGATGTCAATACTATTAGGACTAATCATGCAGTTTGGAAAAAACAACAACAATATCATAATTTACAAAAACGTTGTGATAAATGGATCGATGACATAGTAACAACTCGAAAAAATACAACAAGTCCTTGTTTGACTATTGTAGATGAGGCTTATGTACAAAATTGTTTAAGAAGTTTGGGTTACGAAATTCGTTGTTTTAAGTTAAATAATTTTCCAAAAACCAGTAATGAATTAAGATCGTTGTTATATAAGGAGATGCAAGATGACATTGCCAAATCAGAAAATTGTTAGGTTTGGTCCTGACTACAAGTTAAGTATTGTTGACGAAGTTAACCACAACAACAAGTTTGAATGTGCTGTATTCTACAAAGAACATATGATAGAAATGCCAGGTATTACTGATAATGGTGATACTGTCACAAGGTTTAGAACAGCCTCAGATGTGCAATGCATTATGAAAAAAATGTTTTCAATCACAGGAAAAATGCCCCAAAACGGTTGACAAATTTACTATCCATGCTACATTAAAGAGTAAGTTGTTTTTAAGGAGATGGAAATGGGAATGTCAAGTTACGTTTTTGATGGTGAAGAAATGATGTTCGATGTTATTGAACAAGCAATTGGAAATTGTGAACATCTAACTGATGTAATGGCTGAGGCTGTAAAACAAAAGAATCTTGTGCCACACTGGTGTGTTGCAGAAATCGAAGACTGTTGTAGTGAAGCCTGGGAAGAATACTGGTCAGCAAAGGTATAATAAAATGATTGCTATTATTGGATATATATGCTTGGCAAATATTGTAGTAAGCATCTTTTAGGTTGACACACTCTGTATATGTGTTATTGTTAATAGTAAGTTAAATGTTTGGAGAAAAGCAAATGAACTATTCACCAGAACTTGAAGCGGCATTGGATGCCATGCGTAAAATTACTGATACATCAGATATGCATGTATTGGCTCAGCAGTACAATTCTCATGTAACATTCCTTGGCAAGCGCAACGGCGCTGGCATTGTCAAAGGCGACAAGATTGCTTGGGAGTATGGTGGACTTAAAAAAGTCGGTATTGTGACTAAAGTTAACCGCAAGACTGTTGAAGTACAGAACTGGGGTAATACACCGTATGGTGCAACACGCACACGCTTGGACAAGTCAATGATCCTTGGTAAGGTTGCTTAATGGCACATGCTAGTGACATTATCGAAACACGCGGACATCCATTCGTGGGTGTTTGTTGGCCCGTTACTGGCAGCAAAGGCGATGCATACACAGTTGAAATGACCGATTATGGATTTGAATGTAACTGTGTAGCCTGGCGTAAATGTAAACATATTAAAGGTGTTGAAGAGCGATTTAGTGACGCATAAACACTGGACACAAATTGTAAGAGAAGTTTTTCCTAGAGCAGAGATACATGACGCTGCTCTAGTCTATCCTATTACAGATTATGGTTGGGATGTTGCTGTACCAGAAACTGTGGATGATTGCAACTTTGATGATCCACAGTATAGATTAGTAATTAATTTACAGGACATGCTGACACGTTATGAAGATCATAAAGTCCCAGGTGAACTTACTAAACTACATCAGCATTTCTTAAAAAATAACTTTCCTATGGAAAGGATTATTGTATTAATATGGCCCTTGGGTATTAAAAAAGACTGGCCCAAGGACAGTTTTCATTTAATAGAATTTAGCAGTCATCAATATGAAACTTGGTGTAGTTATAAAAGTGCAGAAGATGTATTGCGAGAAGCGTTTAGCAGAGAACACAAAGACTTTGAGTACAACTTTGTTTGCCCGCAACGTATATATAAACCACATCGCGCAGCCTTGGATAGCATGCTAGAGATTGGCAATGTAAGTTTGCAAACAAAGGGTATAGAGCTAATGTATCCTAATTTAAGTGTTCAAGAGTATGATGACACCTATGATAATCTTGCTAACCTATTAGCAATGAGTAAAAACTATAACACTGCACTGTTTACTATTGTTAGTGAAAGCCAATACACAGAACAATTTGGAATTATATCAGAAAAAACTTTTAATGCTATTGTAGCAGGACATCCTTTTTTAATGTGTGCGCATCAATATTCGCTAGAGAACATTCGTCATTATGGATTCGAAACCTACAACTATATCTTTGATGAAGCATATGATGATCTAGACAATGTTGTTCGCATGAAGGACATGGTGGATAGCAACTGGCACTTTACCCAGGAACACATGAGTGCAGTTGAAATGCAGAAAATTTTTGAGGATTTGCAAGGGTTAATTAACTATAACAGAGACTACTTCTTTGATCAATTTGGTGACCAAATGATTGACGAACTTAGAATGGATCTGTTAAACTTATGGGGTAAATGATGGCACTGCCTAGACAGAAAAGAAATTGGGATCAGCATGCAGCATTATTGTTTATGGAAAACCTAAATATGATGGTGC
>Ga0181405_1000139_pt1 | contig 24584 bp, 41 predicted proteins | sample 28SPOviralmetaG_FD_130134 | JGI IMG/M metagenome (GOLD analysis project Ga0181405, IMG submission 130134) | Marine viral communities from the oligotrophic San Pedro Time Series (SPOT) site, San Pedro Channel, CA, USA - 28 SPOT_SRF_2011-11-29 | ecosystem: Environmental > Aquatic > Marine > Strait...
ATTGGACTTTCACGTGGTGAGATTTATCACGTGGCTCGCTCAAATGAAAATTTAAGAGGGTGGGTCTAATGACAACTTTAGTAGCAAACTATGTCTTCTCACCCTTGTCGGGTTTGTGGTCTTCATTCGATCGGTTTACGCAGACGATTGGATACTCCAGAGCGGCAGCGGAGCTCGCAAGAATGGGTTATACCGAGGAAGCCAAACGTTGTATGATGCAAATACGGGAGCTACACGATGACCGGTGATATCGCAACAATGGGAGCCTTAATCGGTGCAGGTCTTGCAACCTTTGGAATGGGTGGCGCAGCCATCGGAGTTGCAATGGTTGTAGGTAGTGTTTTAAAGCACATGCCCAAGAAGGCAGATAACTCAACGATGTTCGTTGGTATAGCATTTGCAGAAGCATTAGGAATCTTTGCTTTTCTAGTTGCACTTCTACTAATGTTTGCTATATAATAATATGGTTACATCAGAGTTGGTGGAGAAGCTTGGTTTAGCTTTCTTTGCTACAATGTCAATGCTAATCTTAGTATGTATAATGATAGGTTTTTATGCAGTATTTGATGCTTATAATAAACCAAACGAATGTGTAGGGGCCATTACGGCCCTTACCAAACACACGCAACACACAGGAGACTTAAATGTCAAATCCATATCAAATTCGCTATGATGTATTAAACATGGCAAAAGAAATCGCAGATAAGCATTATGATATGCAAGTAGATCTTGCTAATAAAATGTTAGGAATGTATAAGGAAGATACTGAACAAGCTCTTGACGCTTGGCAAAAGTATGTACCAAAAGCTTTAAATCCAGATGAAATTAAAGCACAAGCTGAAAAACTTTATGAGTTTGTATCGGAAAAAAAGTAATGTTTATTGTAAGAGATAAAGAAGGCGATATTATTGCTATAGCATCAAAGCAATCAGATGCCGAAGGTATTGCGAGCACAAAATTAAACGGTGCAGAATATATTGTGCAAGAATCAACTGATAGCGTAGAACTACGGGAAATTTATCGTTCTTACTATAAAACTAGATGATTAAAAAACATAAAGAAAAGTTAAGAGGGCTTATGCCCTCTTTTCCTATTTACATAGAGTTAAACCTAACTGAACTTTGTAATATGACATGTACGTTTTGCCCAAGAAGTGTAGATTATCCTAATCTTAACTTACATATGTCTCTTGATACAATTGATACAATAGCAACTCAATTAAAAGATTACCAAGATAGTGTTATTATACATTTATCAGGTAGAGGAGAACCTACTCTACATAATAACTTTGATGCTGTACTAGATAAGCTATCTGATTTTCAAGTAAAATTATCTACTAACGGTAAAAAAGTAGATCAATATCTAGAAAAAATAAATAAACTATATAAAGTCTATTATAGTATATACGATGAGAGTACAATCAGTTATGAAGAAGCTCTGCGAAAATATAACTTTTTAATATTAGATAAACGAACTAGCAATAGTAATCAGAAATACCATAATCGAGCTGGCGATATAGTAAACGAATTTACTGAAGCTAATCCTAAGCATCCTAGATATGGATTACTATGTGAAAAAACCTTTACTGTAGTTTATATTAATCATAACGGTGATTATAATTTATGTTGCAATGAATGGCACAATCCAACCGTTATGGGAAATATTCATAATGAAACTATATACGATTTTTTTAACTATAATACCAAGCTAAAAACTTTTAAAGATGATCATCTAAATGGCTATCGTAGTTGTTCTCCCTGCAACAAATGTAATAAACCCTTACATGCAAGACAAGTTGCCTTATTGGATAAAATATTATATAATGAGTAAGAATAGGAGATTATATGAACTACTATACTAGTGTAAATCGCTACGGTAACAATATTCTCTACAGAGGTGTAGAGGGTGGTGAACGAGTAGCTAAAAAGATTCCCTTCATGCCTACTCTATTTGTAAAGTCTACTCATGAGACTGGTTGGTTTAACTTACAGAATGAACCAGTATTACCTAGAACTTTTGACACTATGAGAGATGCAAAAGATTTTATGAAGCAATACGAAGGTGTAGATAACTTTCCGATATATGGTACTACTAATTATGTAACTCAGTTCATTAATGATCGCTATCCAGAAGCTCCTAAGTTTGATCGAGATAAAATAAACGTTACTACTATTGATATTGAGGTTGCTTCTGATGACGGCTTCCCTTTTGTAGAGCAAGCTGCTCATCCAGTTATCTCTATTACGATGAAGAATAATATTGACGGTATATACCGAGTGTGGGGACTATACGATTATGAGCCAGACAATTGTGAAGTTGAAGGCATTGACGCTATTCAATATATCAAGTGCAAAGATGAAATCGATCTCTTACTCTCTTGGTTATCTTATTGGCATGATCCTCGCTGGTGTCCCGACGTGGTTACAGGATGGAATACCCGTCTTTTTGATTTCCCATATCTTATTAACCGTGTTAAAAATATTATAGGTGGAGATGTATATAAGAAGTTCTCTCCGTGGGGGATGGTAGACCAACGCAATATCATTACAGCGCGTGGAGAACTTATTGCATATGAGATGGCTGGTATCCAGCAGTTAGATTATTATGATCTGTTTACTAAGTTTGGATATACTTATGGTGAACAAGCATCATATAAGCTAGACCACATTGCACACGTAGTATTGGGAGAGCGTAAGCTCTCCTACGATGAGCATGGTTCTTTACATACTCTCTATAAGCATGACTTCCAGAAGTTTATTGACTATAATATTAAAGATGTGCAGATTGTGGATCGTCTAGAAGAGAAGATGGGCTTGATTACTCTTGCTATGACTATGGCTTATAGAGGCGGAGTTAATTATTCAGAGACTTTCGGTACTGTGCAGATCTGGGACTCTATTCTATATCGTTTATTGTTTAAGCAGCAGATAGCTTGCCCTCCTAAGTTTAGTAAAGAGAAGGTTCCTTATCCTGGAGCGTATGTAAAAGAACCTCAGACTGGTATGCACGACTGGGTAGTATCGTTTGATCTTAACTCTCTTTATCCTATGATTATTGTTCAGTATAATATGAGTCCTGAGACTGTATTGCCTGGCAAAGAGCATCTAGGACTTGAACCTGTAGATAAACTACTAGGCGGAGAAGAGATAACTATTCCAGAAGGTACTACTATGGCTGCTTCTGGTGTTAAGTTTAGTAAAGATCAGGTAGGTATTATTCCTGCTATCATTAAGCAGTACTATGATGAGCGTAGAGTTATTAAGACTGCTATGCTAGAAGCTCAACAAGAGTATCAAACTACCCCTACTAAACGTCTAGAGAATAAGATGACTATCTTAGAGAATCAGCAGATGTCTATTAAGATTCTTATGAACTCTTTATATGGTGCTCTAGGTAATAAGCATTTCCGTTACTTTAATAATCACGTTGCAGAAGCTATTACCACTTCAGGTCAGTTATCTATTCGCTGGGCCGAAGAAGCTATCAATAAAGAGATGAATACTGCTCTTGATACTCTTGGAGAAGATTATGTAATTGCTATTGATACTGACTCTTTGTATGTTAATATGGATAAACTAGTTAAGAAGTTTGATCCTAAAGATCCAGTTAAGTTCTTAGATAAGATATGTCGTGAGCATTTCGAAAAGGTACTAGAGAAGTCCTACGCTACTCTGGCTAAGAAGATGAACGTTATGGAAAATCGTATGGAGATGGCTCGCGAGGTTATCGCTAATCGAGGGGTGTGGATTGCTAAGAAGCGTTATATTCTAAACGTGCATAATAACGAAGGTGTGCAGTATGCAGAACCTAAGATGAAGATGATGGGCGTAGATGCTGTACGCTCTTCTACTCCTCAGGTGTGTCGAGATAAGTTCAAGAAGATATTTAAAGTTATTATTGACGAAGGTGAGACTGCTACTCAAAAGTTTATTGCTGACTTTAAGAAGGAGTGGAAACAACTGCCACCAGAAGACATATCTTTCCCTAGAGGATGTAATATATCTAAGAAGAAAGGCAGAGATGAATTTACTTGGGCAGATAAGAAAACAATCTATAAGAAGGCATGTCCTATCCATGTGAGAGGAGCTCTGTTATATAATCATCATATAAAAAATAAAGGCTTAGATAAAAAATATGAACTTATCAATAATGGAGAAAAGATCAAGTTTGTATATCTTAAGATGCCTAATCCTATCAAGGAAAATGTAATCGCCTATGCAAACGATCTTCCTAAAGAGCTTGACTTACATAAGTTTATAGACTATAATAAGCAGTATGATAAAGCTTTTGTTGACCCTATCAAGCATTTACTTGACGCGCTTGAATGGGAAGTAGAGCCTACCGCAACGCTAGAGGATTTCTTTGCTTAATGTATAGTATGACTATATTCAAGTCTCCACGTTGGTGGGAGCAAGAGAATAGATATGTATATGATAACAAGACTCATCGTCGTATGGACTTTGAGTCTTGGGATAAGTTTGTTAACTTTTTACGTAAGTTGAGTGAGAGGGAATTAAATGGTAAGCAAGATGCTGAACTTATTTCGCCAGCTGTATTCAAACCTAATACTACTAGGGGCAACGCAAATGTACTTGCTTGGGCTCGGTGGGCTGCTGTTGATGTTGACGATACTACGTTTGATGGAAACCTAGAAGATGAGCTTCGTAAACGATTCGGGCATTGGAGTTTTGTGTGTTATTCTACTGCTAGCAGCAGTGATACTTTACCGAAGTTTAGATTGGTATTCCAACTTAGCAGCGAGGTTGAAGTTGATAAAATACGACACTTTTGGTTCGCACTTAACTCTGAACTCAACGATCTCGGAGATCCGCAGACTAAAGACCTTGCAAGGATGTATTATATTCCTGCAATTTACTCTGGCGCTAATAATTTCTTTTTCGTTAATGATGGTGAGCCATTGGATATTAACTACGTATTGGCTAGGTGGCCGTACGATGATAGACGTAATGCTAAATCGTTTTTAGATAAGCTACCTGACGCTTGGAGAGAGCAAGTAGTAGAGTATCGTAAAGGTAAGCTAGATAATACTAGTTATATTTGGACTTCATATAAAGACTGTCCATTTGTAAATAAAAATCTATTTAAAGAGTATATTAGTATGTCTTTTATGGACGGAACAGGTCGCTATAGAATGATCTATAAGTTAATGATTTCTGTCGCTGCTAATGCTATAGAGAAACAGTATCCAATAACTGCAAATCAGATAGTAGATATTATAAGAGAAGTAGATAGAGAAACTGCTAACCTCTATGAGAAAAGACCTTTAGAATTAGAAGCTAATAACGCATTAGAGTATGCATATAAAAACGGAGTTCTATAATGCTACCTGACCAAATGGAAGCAGAAAAAAATAGAAAGATTATCGTATCTCAAGCTAGAGTTATTGATCAATTACAGACTAACGTAAAGGAATTACAAGAGCAATTAGGAAATGCTAATATACGTATCAAAGAATTAATGGAGAATAAATTATGATAGCAGGTAAAGTATGGGGCACTACAAAGCTAGTTGAAGCAAATGGTGCTTTAGAATTTCATCGCATTGAAATGAAAAAGGGTGGAGTGTGTTCTAAACATCTTCACCGTTATAAGTGGAATGGTTTTTATGTAGAGTCTGGGATCATGTTAATTAGAACATGGCAACGTGATTACGATCTTGTTGACGAAACTATTGTAGAAGCTGGTGAGTATCATAAAGTTAAGCCAGGCCTGTATCATCAGTTTGAATGTATTGAATCTGGAGTTGCATTTGAACTATACTGGGCTGAATTTAACCATAATGATATAGAACGAGAAAATGTAGGGTATCATATAGATGAGGATGAAGAAGAAACTATACATCTGACACCATCTACAATGTATGATGAAACTGATTTTGCAGGTGGTAGTACACTATACTCTTCAGATGGAACATCTATTACTATTGATCGAGACGAAGATGGACCTTATGTAAAGACATGATTACAGGTATTACTTTTAGTACATTTGATTTATTACATGCTGGGCATATTTCAATGCTTAGGGAAGCTAAGACTGTGTGTGATTATCTTATATGCGGATTACAAGTTGATCCATCTTTGGAACGTAAAGAAAAAAATACTCCAGCTCAAACTTTAGTTGAAAGATGGACTCAGCTACAAGCTGTAAAATATGTAGATGAAATAATTCCATATCAAACGGAAAAAGATGTAGAAGACATCTTGCAATTATTTCAAATAGATATTAGAATAATAGGAGAGGAGTATAAGAAAGCGGGTCGTTATACAGGCCGCGCTACTTGTGCTGCTCGAGGTATTGAGATATACTATAATAAAAGAGATCATAGGTTCTCTACATCAGACTTAAGAGATAGGGTTCATGGTGAAGAACTTAAAAAACAAATATTAGGAGATATGAAAAAATGAATGAACCTGAACTAATGCCAGTTGCTAAGCGCAGAGAGCAGAAATTTAAATTAGGTATTATTGGGTATGGTTATGTAGGTAAAGCAGTAGATTATATCTTTTCTACTCCTACAGTAGAAAAAATGACTATAGATCCAAAGTATAATGAAAATACTTTAAAAGATTTATGTGACTGGAATCCTTCTTGTGTCTTTATTTGCTTACCTACTCCATCTAAAGAAGACGGTAGTGTTGATAGTAAAGATATAGATGAAGCAGTAATGCGATTAGTAAATCAGACAGATGCATTTATTGTTATTAAGTCTACTGTTACTCCAGATATTATTGACCGCTTATCTAGAATTGATGGTCGTATTGTATATGAACCTGAGTTCCTAACCGAAGCTAATGCTAAAATGGATATGCTGCAGCGCCGTTATAGAGTTGTAGGAGTTCAACAACAGGAAGCAAGTCAGCATTTAGAAGGGCTTTATAACTATTTTAGTATCGCAGATCCAGCTCAAGTAATTCCAATGTCACCTGTTGAAGCATCGTTCTTTAAGTATACTATGAATAACTTTCTTGCTATGAAGGTTACGTTTCTTAATCAACTAAAAGCAGTTATGGATGAGTATGGTGGTAGCTATAATCAACTATCACGAGTGTTACCAATGGATGGGCGTATGGGTCACTCTCATATGAAAATTCCTGGTCATGATGGTAAAGAAGGATTTGGTGGTGCTTGTCTACCTAAAGACCTTACAGCGTTTATCTCCTTTATAGAAAATAAGACAAAGGTTGATCCAGCTTTACTTAAGACAGTAAGAACAGTTAATGATGCAATTAGAAGTGAATATGATCTAGACGATCGGGAGAAAGAACAAAATGTCAATTATGGACAAACTGAAGAAGAACAGCAAGATAAAGACGACGGAAGTTCTAAGTCAAAGTAAATTCTTTACTGAAACGGATATGACGCCTACAGCTGTACCTATGGTGAATGTAGCGTTATCTGGCTCTGTAGATGGTGGAGTGACTCCAGGACTTACAGTACTTGCTGGTCCTTCTAAACATTTTAAGACATCATTTGCATTACTAATGGCTGGTGCTTATCTTGATCGTCATCCTGATGCTGTAATGCTCTTCTACGATTCAGAGTTTGGATCTCCTCAATCATACTTTGAGCAGTTTGGTATTGATACCTCTCGTATCTTACATACTCCTATTGCTAATGTAGAAGAGCTTAAGTTTGATCTGATCGCTCAGCTCGAGGCTATTGAACGCTCTGATAATGTAATTGTTGTTATTGACTCTATTGGTAATTTAGCTTCTAAGAAAGAGTTAGATGATGCTATGAATGAAAAGTCAGTAGCAGATATGTCACGTGCGAAGGCTCTTAAAGGGTTATTTCGTATGTGTACTCCTTATCTTACTATGCGTAATATTCCTATGATTGCGGTCAATCATACCTATCAAGAGATTGGTTTATTCCCTAAAGCTATTGTAGGTGGTGGTACAGGTATCTATTATAGTGCAGATAATATCTGGATCTTAGGCCGTCAGCAAGATAAAAAAGGTACAGAGATTCAAGGGTATCATTTTGTTATTAATGTAGAGAAAAGTCGTTATGTTAAAGAGAAGTCAAAGATTCCTATTACAGTATCTTGGGATGGTGGTGTCCGTAAGTATTCAGGGTTGCTCGATTGTGCTCTTGCTGGTGGTTATGTTACTAAGCCTTCTAATGGCTGGTATGCTGCAGTTAATCAAAATACTGGAGTTGTTGGATCTAAAGTACGGTACGATGTCACGCTTAGTAAGTCCTTCTGGGATCCAATCTTTGATAACACAGATTTTAAAGAGTTCTTAAAGAAGCAATACAGTATTGGCCATCAGTCTTTAGTTAGTATGGACGAGATAGTTGAAGATTAAAGACAATCCTTGGCCTCATTTTATAGTAGATGACTTCTTTAAAGATGAGGACTACAGTAGGTTAGTATCTTTAGCTAAACCAATATATGAACATATTTCCTCAAAGAAGAAATTAGTACAGAATATAACAACTGACTATTATACTAAAACTTATGGACCTAAAGCTTTAAGATATCTTGATCTACTACAAGCTTGGAAAGTAGAATACTACAACCGGTTTCAGTTAGACATCCAAGCAGTAAATGATGGGGAACCTTCTTCAGAATTTATTCATGTAGATCGCAAAGATAAATTACTCTCTATAGTAGTGTATGGTTATCCTGTAAAGCATGTAGGAACATATATAGGTTCTACTAGAGATAATTTAACTCCTGTAAAATGGAAACCCAATAGAGCGTTAATTTTTTCGAGAGGCGCGAATACTTGGCATAAGTTTCCTACTGACGGGCTAGGTCCTAGAATTACTTTTAACATTAACCTTTATACGGATTTTTTTAATGAGTGAAAAACTAGAAGAAAATGTACATTATGAACTTGTTCCAGGCAATACTGATCATTGGGATATAAGAGTATTAAAAGGAGATTATATCGAGACCGTATTTAACTTTGGTGCAATTAAAGTAACAGAAAATGACGAGTTAAGATATAATACAGAGATAAAACATTCTACCTTTGATGAGGATTATAGCTATGATTCGGATTTAGAGTGGCATAATCTTACAGGTAATATATTAATTAACATTATAGAACAATCTATAGAAAATAAGAATAACTCTTGACCTCTATAGATATTTTTAATATAATATATGTTACATAAAGATGAGGTAAAAAGTTGAGTAATATCGAACAAGTTGTATTGAAGCATCTGCTTTTAGATGAATCATATACACGTAAAGTTCTCCCGTTTATTAAGCCAGAATATTTTCAAGGAGTTTATAATCAATTATTTAAAGAAGTAGCTAAGTTTGTTGCTAAGTACAATAAGTTACCTACTATGGATGCTTTTAAGATTGAAATAGACCAAAGCGATAAGTTTAACAACGATCAGTATATCGCCGCGATGGAGATTCTTCCTAACGTTTTTGATAGTACCTCACATGATGCTGATAGTGATTGGTTACTAGACACTACGGAGAAATGGTGTCAGGATAGAGCAATACACAATGCTATAATAGAATCAATATCAATTATAGATGGTAAGCATAAAGATTTAACTAAAAATGCTTTACCTGATCTGCTTACAAAAGCTCTTGGAGTATCATTCGATACAGCTATCGGCCATGATTATATTGAAAACGTCGATGAGAGGTATGACTTCTACCATGAGCAAGAAGAACGAATTCCTTTTGACTTGGAGTATCTTAATCGAATCACTAAAGGAGGATTACCTAATAAAACTCTTAATATTGCGTTAGCTGGCACTGGAGTGGGTAAGTCTCTCTTTATGTGTCATGTCGCTAGCTCTGCTTTGACTCAAGGAAAGAACGTGCTATATATTACATTGGAAATGGCTGAAGAGCGCATTGCTGAACGTATAGATGCTAACCTACTTGATGTTCCTATTGATCAACTAGAGAATCTATCCAAGCAAATGCTTAAGACTAAGATAGATCAAATTGCAGAGAAAACTAGCGGTAAGTTAATTGTAAAAGAATATCCAACCGGGTCAGCTCATACAGGACATTTTAGAGCTTTACTTAACGAATTAAAACTTAAACGTAACTTTGTACCTGATGTAATTTTTATTGATTATTTAAATATATGCTCATCTAGTAGAATGAAAGGAATGGGAGGTGCAATCAACTCATACTCCTACATTAAAGCAATTGCTGAAGAGATACGAGGTCTTGCGGTGGAGTTTGACGTACCGATCGTATCTGCAACACAAACGACTCGTTCTGGTTTTACTTCGTCGGATCCTGGGCTTGAAGACACGAGCGAGTCTTTTGGATTACCCGCTACCGCAGACCTCATGTTTGCACTTATATCATCAGAAGAATTAGAAAGTCTAGGTCAAGTAATGGTAAAGCAATTAAAAAACCGTTATAATGATCCTAGTAAGCATAAACGATTTGTATTAGGTATAGATAGATCTAAGATGAGACTATTTGATGCTGATAATGCAGAAGAAGGAGTAATGGATGATACTCCAGCTTTTGACAAGTCTCAAGTTAATGAACGATTTAAAGATTTTAAAATGGAGTAATAAATGGCTGTAATTCGTAATAATAAAAAAACTAGTATTGGTAAACGTAATGTTAAAATGTCTTCTATGAATAAACATAAAAAGCGATCTTATAAAAAGTCGCGAGGCCAAGGATAATGTATGCGCGTCTCATATCATATAGCCAGCCCGTGGGTCATGTACATTCCGGAGAACCAGGTATCAAAGGCCTCGAAAACATTCAAGACCTCATCGCTTATTGCGCCCGTGTCTCCAATCCATCGAATCAAGCTAACACAAAGACAACGGCCAAATTACTCGACTACCTTATCAAACACAAACACTGGTCGCCATTCGAAATGGCTTCCGCATGCTTTGAAATTGAAACAACTCGTGATATCGCAAGACAGTTATTAAGACATAGGTCCTTCTCTTTTCAAGAGTTTAGTCAGCGATATGCAGATATTCGTGACTTAGATGACTCTCTAGTTATCCGTAAAGCTAGATTACAAGATACTAAAAACCGTCAGAATAGTATTGTTACTGATGATACTAGTTTACACATTAATTGGGAACAACATCAGCGTAACGTTTGGAGCGCTGCAATGAAAGCATACGAATGGGCAATCGAAAATGGAATCGCAAAAGAACAAGCAAGAGCGGTATTACCAGAAGGTAATACGTCTACTAAACTCTATGTTAATGGTACTATTCGCTCCTGGATACATTATGTTGAGTTACGTTCGGCACATGGAACCCAGAAAGAACATATTGAACTGGCGAGGAAGATAGCAAAAGCTATTGCTCTTATTTACCCTAAGATCGAAGATATGTAAATGACAGAATTAGTTTTACGTAATAAAGATATAATTAAAAAATTAAGTTATGTAAAAGATACTGTTTACTCTTCTAAAGCTATGGATAGTGAATATGTAAAGTCAAAACTTATTTTCCATAAAAGTTTTGATGAAGATAAACTACAAGAATATCTTGGAGAAGATTATCTTTACAAGCACATGAATGATTTTAATCATAAAGGCTTTCCAGAAGAGCATTGTTCGTTTCCAGTAGGGCATGGAATAAATGATTGTTCTAAGCTTAAAGAAGTAAAAGAGTATTGCCAACACGATTTTGTAAATGAGTTAGGCGCTACATCAGAGGCTGTCTTTTTATTTTACCCTCCTGGAGGATTTGTAGGTTGGCATAATAATGCCAACAATTCAGGTCATCAGTTTATCTTTACTCACTCAACAACTGGTAATGGATATTTTCAGTATTATGATCAAAATAAGAAAGAAATAATAGTTACTAAAGATCACCCAGGTTGGAGAGTACATCATCATCACTTTGGAAAAGAAGATAAAGACCATTGCTGGCATTCAGCATATGCTGGTGAAAATCGTATTACTGTATGTATACTATTTAGATGGTGGGATCGTCTTGATATGAAAGATCAAATAATAGAAATGAAAGATTTACTTATCGAAGAAATAGAATCGGAGGACTAATATGCACGGACGTCAAAGGAAAATATCTACATACTACTCAGATCACGGAGAAGGATATGCAGAAGTGTGGATGGACTTTAAAGAAGAGCTTGCCTTTATTAAATATTTCGACGATAATGATACTAAGTTCTTTGAAGAAGATTTTCCTAACAAAGCTATACGCTATGTGGAAGATGCAGCAGAGAACTGGGCTTTAGGAATTAAAAAATTAGAAGGAAAAAATATACAGTATGGCTTATTATAGTACAAAGCGCTATGGGCATAATATTGGATTAAGTGCTTGCTTTCGTCAACCACATGCAAATCATTCTCATTGTAGGTTCTTACATGGCTACAGTCTTGCATTTAAGTTTACCTTTGGATGTAAAGAATTAGATGAACGTAACTGGGTAGTAGATTTTGGAGGACTTAAGCCTCTTAAAAAATGGCTTGAGGAAACATTTGATCATAAAGTTGTGCTTGATAGACAAGATCCAATGCTCTATAAATTTGCTGAACTAGAAAACGCAGGTCTAGCTGAATTAACGATACTAGATGGGGTAGGTGTTGAGAAGTTCGCTGAGCATGCTTGGAATAAAGCTCAATGGATTGTAGATGAGATGACTGATGGTCGATGCTGGGCAGTATCATGTGAATGTGCAGAGCATGGAGCTAACAGTGCAATCTATGAGGGATAAAAATGACTGATAAGAAGTACACATATAGTGAAATCTTTCATAGTATTCAAGGAGAGGGGCAATACACTGGTGTACCTACCGCATGGATTAGATTCTTTCTATGTAACCTACAGTGTGATGGGTTTGGACAGACTCATCCTACCAAACCAGAGACCTATGAATTACCCTATGCTGACTTTGATGCTCACTCAGTCAATAGAGTAGAGGACCTGCCGGTATGGTCCAAGGGATGTGATTCATCCTATACTTGGTCCAAGAAGTTTAAGCATCTTATGGGTCAAGCTACTGGTGCAGAGTTAGCACAGAAGCTAACTGATATTATGAAGAATGAACATAACCCAGAAGGTTGGTTTAGACATCCACTATCACTGCAACATAATCATCTTTGTATTACTGGTGGTGAACCTCTAATGAAACATGCTCAGAATGCTTTTATTGACATCTATAATACATTAAGAGATATGCCTGGCGGTCCTATGAGAGATACTCATTTCTATAGTTCAGATAATCTACCAGCATCAGTTACATGGGAGACTAATGGAACCCAGAAGCTATCTAATGACTTTAAAGACGTGGTCGACTCACCTCTTTTTAAACCGGAAGCTTTCTTTTCTGTATCTCCTAAGTTATGGACTGTAGCAGGAGAGAAGAGAGAGAAGGCTATTAAACCTGAAATCGTAAAAGAATATTATGATGTTTCTAAGAATGGCCAGCTAAAGTTTGTTGTAGGTCAGACAGAAGAAGAATGGCAAGAGCTTGATGAAGTAGTTAATTTATTTAGAGAAGCAGGTGTAGATTATCCTGTATGGATTATGCCTACAGGCGCAAGAGAAGAGGAGCAGCATGCTACTGCAGGTGATGTAGCTCGTATGGCATTTGAACGAGGATATAATGTATCAGGTCGAATGCATGTCTATCTATTTGGAAACGCTATTGGCACATAAAGACTTTTTTGATGCTATAGATCAATCAGTTTTAAATCTTTATCCAAAGAAAGCTATACCTATACTTAGTATGGGTAGTGGAACTGATAGCGGTGTTATAGCAGCTTCTCTATGGTCTCAAGATCTTGATTTTAAATTAATATGTTTTCAAGCTAATGAAGACCTATCAATTTTAAATAAAAGAATACAACTTTTAAATAAAGATACATTTACAATAGAACCACAACCTAAGGATAACTTAGAGCAAATCTATAATGAAATGGAATCTATAGGATATAAGAAAGGAGAAGGTACAGGTATAGGAGCAGGATTAGTTCATTTTATGCTCTCTAAATATATTACTAGCCCGTTTATGTTTTCAGGGTTAGGTACAGATGAACTGTATACAGGAGACATTACTCTCCTATTTCGTTTTTTAAAACGAGCTCATATGTCTTATGATTGGTTTGAAGTAGATGTGCAATATCCTTTATTAACAACAGAAGTTTACAAAGAATATTTACGTTTAGATCCAGAATTGAGATCTGACTACAAACAACCTTTTAGAGAATATATGAAATCAAAAAACTTTCCAATTGATTATAAGAAGAGAAGTTTCTCATACTTTGCAGATAGTAGTTGACTTTCTATCTTATAATATTATAATAACGAGGCCTTCCTCAAAAACTAGGATAAAATATATGAAGATATCAGATACTATTAAAGACAGAATCGACGCAGCTGGGATTCGCTACTGGGCAGGAGATAATATTTCCTCAGTATTAGAAGAAGGAGATACAGACCTCCTTATCGATGAAGCAGCAGAGAAGTTCGAAGCTGTTCTAGATAGTCTTGTAATTGATCGTGCAAACGATCCGAACTCTATGGATACAGGCCGTAGACTAGCCAAGATGTATATTAATGAGATTATGTCAGGGCGTTATCATCCAGCACCTAAGGCTACTGCATTCCCTAATGACGGTGAGGATGGCTATACAGGAATGATTGTAATACGTTCTGAGTTACGATCAGTGTGTTCTCATCATCATCAACCAGTTGCAGGTGTAGCCTATATCGGTATTATTCCTGGAAGGAAAGTAATAGGACTATCTAAGTATACTCGTATTGCTCAGTGGTGTGCTCGCAGAGGTACTCTACAAGAAGAACTAGCTAATGATATCTGTAAAGAGATTCAGAAGGCTACAGAGTCAGAAAATGTAGGTGTTTATATTCAAGCTACTCATGGCTGCTGTGAAAACAGAGGCATTATGGCTCATAGTTCTCTCACTCAAACAACTGTACTTAAAGGTCATTTCTTAGATGATAATATGACTACTAAGAAAGAGTTCTTTGATAATATTAAATTGCAACAATCGTTTGCACCAAAATAAGGTTAACGTATGAGACTTGAAGAAGATATTAAGCTAGATTATAAAGATGTGCTTATACGTCCTAAACGCAGTACTCTCTATAGTCGTCAGCAAGTAAAACTGGAACGCAAGTATCAGTTTAGATGTTATGATCATGATATTGCAGAACCATTGCCTGGTGAATATCACTACGAAGGTATACCTATTATGGCCGCCAACATGGACGGGGTGGGTACCTTTGAGATGGCAGACAAGCTAGCTGAGCTTAATATTTTCTCTTGTCTAGTTAAAACTTATAATGTAGATGATTTAATAAAGTATTTTGAAGGACCAATAGAACGCACAGAGTATGTAGCTATGAGTATTGGTTCTAGCGATGCTGATTATAAAAAACTATTTGAAGTAAAAAAAGAAAGTGATAATAAGTTAAAATATGTTTGTATAGATATTGCCAACGGATACAGCGATCATTTTGCAACACATGTGCGTAAAGTAAGAGATGAGTTTCCAGATCTAGTAATTATTGCTGGTAACGTAGTAACACGTGAAATGACAGAGGAGTTAATTTTAAGTGGAGCAGATATTGTTAAAGTGGGCATCGGTCCTGGGAGCGTTTGCACAACTCGTATTCAAACTGGCGTGGGTTATCCTCAGCTTAGTGCTGTTATTGAGTGTGCTGATGCTGCTCATGGCCTTGGCGGACACATTATCGCTGATGGAGGATGTACTACTCCAGGTGACGTTGCTAAAGCCTTTGCTGCCGGTGCTGACTTTGTAATGCTAGGAGGCATGTTAGCAGGACATGATGAAGGTGGTGGTGAAGTAATAACTAAAACATATGAATCGAATGAACTTCTTGATGAAGGAGATGGGTATTATGCTCCGGTTTATGACAAAAAACGGTTTGTGCAATTCTACGGTATGAGTAGCGAAAGTGCAAACGATAAACATTTTGGTGGTTTAAAAAACTATCGTTCATCAGAAGGTAGAACAGTTTTAGTTCCTTATAAAGGACCTGTAGCTAATACTATACAAGAGATATTAGGAGGTATAAGAAGCGCTTGTACATACACAGGAGCTCTTAAACTTAAACAACTAAGCAAATGTGCTACGTTTATCCGATGTACTCAAACTCATAATTCAGTCTATGAATCTTCCACTATAGGAAAATAATTTAACATTATTACAGAAAACAGTTGCACTTAGTACAAAATGAGTATATAACTATTATATCAAATGAAGGAGAATAGTAATGAGTAGTGTTAATTATGGTACTGTTTATCAACGGATTGATCTGTTTTTACAAACACGTGACGGTCTTTGCAATCCTAAAAAAAGCCAAGACTATGTATGGTTTGTTCGTGAATTAACTGGTATCTTCTGTGGCGCTGCTTTCGAGCATGACTTAAGTACTGGAAATGTTATTGAGTTTTTAGATATAGTTCAAGAACATGTTATTACTAATATTGATGTAACTGGTAGACTGTGTAATGTAGAAAGTCTAATTAGTAATGAAATTACTTCTCATCCTCTTTATTATATTACTGAATATTCACTTATGAATTATAAACCAGGCTCTGTTCAAGCAGGACCTGGAGAATTTTTCTTCTGTTTTTATGACTCATTATCTACTTTTGGTATTGACAATCAAGAAAGTTTCGATATAATAACAGATAGTAATACTACAGAGCTTAAGAAAGTTGATACTAACTTTACTACTCCAGAGCTGTTTGATAAGTACGCAGCTGATGAAAACCTAGAACGTTTACTAGTTATTAAGCCTGTATCTAATGCTAAGAAACCTCAATTACGTTCAATGTATGCATGTATTCATACTACTAAATGGAGACAAGCTTTTTATCATAAGAATGATAAAAGATTAACTTTAAAGGAAGCTGCATAATGACTTGGTATGCCAATTCTGCGGGCAGGCATGGGCTTTCAGGAGCTAAAGGAGACGCTGGCGAAAAGCTAGTAGAACTTTATTGTAAGAAAAACAATCTTTCTTGGGAAGATAAGAATGACTACAAGAGTCAGGTTATCGATAAGATTGATTGTATTATTGAAAATGAAGCTATTGATGTTAAGACTAACATTTATATGGACCGACTTGCGGTAGAGCTATATCTTAATAATAAAAAGAAAGTTGGTCCTGGTTGGCTTTTTACTACAAGAGCTAAAAAAATATATGGTGTAGATCTTGACAATAAGAAGATTTATAGCTATAATGTATCAGATATGATAGAGTATGTAGATAAGAATAGAAATCGCTCTAAACTTACTAAATATGGAGATGAAGTTATCTGGGTACATAAATCTGAATCTTTTATTACGGAGTTGCAATGAAAATAGCGCATGAAGCACCGCTAAGTATCTTTGATAGGGTACAAGTATTAACCGATTATGATTACGCACTAGTTCATCTATTTGAGGAGAACGAAGAGTATTATAATACATTTGTAAAGGCTAAAAAAGATGGAAGAGAAGTCCTCCTCGATAACTCTATCTTCGAGCTGGGAACAGCTTTTGACGGAGATGTATACGCTGATTGGATTGTTAAGCTCAAGCCAGATTGGTATATCGTCCCTGACGTACTCGATAATGCAAGCGCTACTATTGATAGCTTTGATCGTTTTGTTTCTACATATGCTGGGCTTCCTGGTAAAGTTATTGCTGTCGCTCAAGGGAGTACTTATGATGAGCTTGTTACTTGTTATACTCATCATGCTAACAACCCCCTCGTAGATAAAATTGCTTTATCGTTTAATCATCCGTTCTTTCAGACTATACAACCTCCTCTAGGTAATAAGTATTATCGTATGATGAAAGGTCGTCAAAAAGTTATTCATGATATGTTAAGAGATGATGTTATAGATACTTCTAAGCCTCATCACTTATTGGGTTGCGGATTACCTCAAGAGTTTACAGAGTATAAAGATCATAAATGGATTGATTCCATGGATAGTTCTAATCCTGTTATCCATGGTATGAAGAATATTATCTATAGTCCATATGGTTTAAATGATAAAGAGTCAGTTAAATTATTTACTCTTATTGACGAGAATGTAGTTGATAAATGGAATGATATCGAATATAATATAAAAATGTTTCGAAAATTATGTAATGGATAAGATATGTGGTTTGCTCTCTTTAGTCAATCAGGCTCAGAAATAGTATCAATTGCTCGTCATTTAGGTAGATGGCCTGATTATATATTTACGGATAATAAAGATAAAAAAACTTGGCATCGAGATCTGCAGAAGCATTCTGCAGTATCAATTATTAAGCATAAGGATATGAAGAAAGAGATAGAGAGTAATATCTCTATGTTCCAGGGGCTACGAGGTACTACTCCTATTGTAACTCTTCATGGTTATCTTCGTATTCTTCCTGAGATTAACTGTGAAATGTACAATGGTCATCCTGGTGATATAATTAGATATCCAGAACTAAAAGGTAAAGATCCACAGCAGAAAGCTTTGGATCTCAAACTACCATCTACTGGTACTATTATTCATAAAGTTACAGAAGAAGTTGACTCTGGAGAGATAGTATCATATAATACTCTAAAGATAATGGAGCAAGATACTATTACTACTCTTAGTAATGCGTTACGTAGTTTATCTATATCGCTGTGGATTGAGTTTTTAAAGGAGAGATTTGTTGAAACTGTTTAAGGGTGAAGTAGAAGAGTCTGACGATCCGAGACCTAATCATTATAGTCAGAAAGAAGGTCATGTAGAGTGTATTAAGGTTATTAAGCAGCTATGTGAAGAGCATCAGAATGATCCGTATACTGATTATAATCGCTATCAAGCGTTTAAGTATCTCTGGCGTTTAGGTCAGAAAGATGATGTGTTGTTAGATATTAATAAAGCTATTACGTTTCTAACGTTTGCTAAAGAAGCTATTGAAGAGGAAAGAGCTAAAGATGGATGAAATTGAACAGATTGCTAGTAAGGTCTTAGGTAAGACTTCTGACGGTAAGACTATGATGCGGTATGAGACTCCTGATGAAGTAGATAAAACTCTACTTGTAGGTATTCCTCGTCATCTTAATCGTACTCAATACGACTTAGCTGGTGATGAGTTTCACGGTATTGATACTTGGAACTCTTATGAGTTTAGTTGCTTATTAGATAACGGCTTTCCTATCTCTGGGTGGCTACGTTGGTCATACGCTTCTAATTCAGAGAATATTGTTGAGTCTAAATCAGCTAAGCTGTACTTAAATTCTTTCAATATGGCTAAGATGGGGTCTACTGTTACAGCAGCTACTATGAATGTAGAAGAGACTATTTGGAACGATATGATAGAGATTCTTAAATGTGAAGATGAATCAGATCTTAATGTAGTTCTACATATCAATGATGATTTCGGTTATGCTAAACCTATGGCTGGTAGCTGGACTCAACTAGAAGAGTTAGTAGACGTTGAACATATTGACTTTAGTCACTATAATGAAGATCCAGATATTATTACTTTACATTATGATGATGAGGGTATCTCTTGTAAATATGTTTCTAACTCTCTGCGCTCTAATTGTAGAGTTACTAATCAACCTGATTGGGGAGATATATACGTATATGCAAAAGGGGATAAAGTACCTACTCCAGATTCTCTATTGCAATATATTGTATCAATGCGTAAAGAGAATCACTTCCACGAAGAGATCTGTGAATGTGTATACAAACGTCTAAGTGACTTATTAGACCCCTCAGAGCTTGTTGTCGCGTGTCTCTATACACGTAGAGGCGGTATTGATATTAATCCTATTAGAGCATCAAGCTTTGACTTACTCTTAAAGCATCCTATTAGTGATGCTGTAACTCTTACCTCAAAGACTATGAGGCAATAGTGGTTCATGAAAGCTAACCACTTTAAACAACACACCGCTTTCATATTGGAGAACTAAATGAAAAATATCGTTGTATCATTATCTGGAGGAATGGATTCCTCTACTCTACTATTGCGTGCTATTAAAGAAGTAGGCGCAAGTAATGTAACAGCTTTGTCATTTGATTATGGACAGAAACACGTTTGTGAATTAGAGCGTGCTAAAGAACTAGTATACTATCTTGCTGTACATGGCCATACAATTAGGTATCAGCCTATCAAGTTAGATGGACTAGTATCGTTGTTATCTTCTACGTTAGTTACTGGAGGTGCAGAAGTACCAGAAGGTCATTACGAAGAAGAGACTATGAAAGAAACTGTAGTACCTAACCGTAATAAGATCTTTGCTTCTATTGTACAAGCAGTAGCTCTTTCTGTGGTTAAAGATACAGGTGAAGAAACTGCTATCGCTCTAGGCATTCATGCTGGCGATCATGCAGTATATCCTGACTGTCGTCAGGAGTTTCGTGATGCAGATGATCATGCATTCCGTGAAGGTAATTGGGATGCTGATAAGGTGACTTATTTCACTCCTTACCTAGAACTAGATAAGTTTGATATCTTAAAGGATGGTCAAGTACTATGTGATGACTTAGGCTTAGATTTTGATGAAGTATATAAACGTACTAATACTTCGTATAAGCCTATGCAGCATAATGGTGTTTGGTATTCTGATTATAAGAGCTCATCTTCTGTAGAACGTCTTGAAGCATTTATTAAACTAGGTCGTCCTGATCCAGTTGCATATGCTGATGAGACTGGACCTGTACCGTATGAGAAAGCTCTTACTCATGCTCAACAAATTTTAGCTTAAGGAACAAAAATGGAACTAATTAAAAAATACTTTAACTTTGGAGATGAGGATAGATCTCTTATTGTAAAACTAGTAGGACTTCATCTTGTAATTATTGCATTAGCTAACTATGTAGTTCAATTTAGTGGAGTTATTCCTGTACTAGATCTTAACTTTACTTGGGGAATGTTTGTTTTTCCTCTGATCGTAGTGGCTACTGACTTAACAGTACGACTAACTAATAAGTATGTTGCTCGACAGATTATTGCGATTGCCTTTATTCCGGCTATGATTATTAGTAGCTTTATTGCTACTCCTATGATTGGTATTGCATCTGGATTTGCTTATGCAATTGGGTTAATGCTAGACGTCTCTGTCTTTCAAATTGTTCGAGAAAAATTTACAGATGTGTGGTGGATTGCTCCAGCTATCTCTACAGTGTTTGCAAATATCTTGGATACCTATGCATTTTTCTGGGCAGGGTTTGCATATGGACCAGATGAGTTTATGAGAGCAAATTGGCTAGAAATTGCATCTGTAGATGTTGTATTTAAAATTATCGTATCCTTTGTAGTATTCTTACCTGTGTATGGATTGCTTCTACGAGAGCTTCGCAAACGTATGACGGTAGGAACCGGAGCTTAAATAAAAAATGCCAGCCTTTAGAGATATCGGCTGGCATTACTTTGTTCTATATACTATAATAAGCTTAAGGAGATAAGCTATGGCTATGAGACATATTATGGGTGAGAAGAGTACGAGCTCTCTTACTAACGTACTACCTAAAGATATTCAACCTAACGCTGTTGATCTGCGTTTGGGTAGAGTATTAGAGATTCTTGATAATGACTTTACTGTCGATGAGACGCAAAAGGTTCATAGAGGATCTAAAGAAGTAGAACTATTCGAAGACGGATACTGGTATCTGTATCCTGGTGCATATGAAGTTATTATGGAGAATGAAATTGAAGTTGGAATGGGCGAAGCTGGGTTCGTTATCACCCGCAGTACTCTTAATCGTAATGGGGTTCACCTTACTACTGGTCTCTATGATACTGGCTATCATGGGGTTATGGCTGGGGTCATGCACGTAACGTGTGGTCGTATGAAAGTTAAACCTGGTACTCGTATTGGTCAGTACTTATGTTTTAAAGCTGAGTCTCTTAGTAAGTACGATGGAGATTATGGAAAGGGTAAGGAGCATGATAAAAAATATGAGTAGAGGAATTCGTATGATGAAATCAATGGCTGCCAGGAGTAAGCGTAGAAAGCTTAAAGAAGTTATAAGTACTCGTACAACAAATATGTACTCTAAGCTGCGGCGATTAAGAAAGAAAAAATAGTGTATACAGTAGAGATGGACCTTGACGAGATAGAAATTACAGTCTTAGATGATAATGGTCGATATGAAGATGTCAAGGTTTTCTCTTATGATGATGTTGTATACATTAGACAGTTTAATCAAAAGAAAAATAAAAATGATTTAATTCAAATGTCACCAGAGATGTATGCAGAGCTTATGGAAGCTTGGAAATCACCAGAAGGTTCATTTATTACTAACTTGAGTAGAAAGTTTTAACTACCATTTACCTTGAGTTATACCCAACCAATAAACTAATCCTCCCATGATAGATATCGCAAATAATGATATTAAGATCCCAAAAGTCCAAGCAATAAACTTCTCTTTCATTTCCTGAGCTGCATAAACAGACTCTTGCTGCTCTTTTCTCATCACTCCTTCAATATGTACTATCTCTTTCCATGCTGATGGACCATAAACAGCAGATATAAATGAGCGTAACTCTTCTCTCATTTCATCTGCTTTTTTCTTTTGCATCCAAACCTCCATAGCGTTGGCTTGGACTCCTCCTCCTAGCTTTTTCCACCACTTAGGTTTCTCTGCTTTCTTATGAGCGTAGTCTACATCAGATATAGCCTTAGCCCAAGAACCTAGCTGCCCGCTCATATCTTGAATATCTTTTCCCATAGCGATAGCTTGCTTTATACCGTTAAACGCAGTAGTAGCCAAGCCAACAGCTGTGACTGGATCAATCATTTCACTCTCCTTCATTCCTGTTGCTATTTATAGAAAAAAAGTTTCGAGATCAGCCCTTTTTTAGTTGCACTTAGTTCAAAAAGAGTATATGATAATATTATGAAAAAGAAAATTAGAAATATTGACCCAGTCAACTTCATCGAGATTGATGCTACTATTCGCTCTGTAGCTTCTATCTCTAAAACTAAAAAAGCTTTGTATGTAGATATGAAGAAGAGATATAACTGGAATGATAGTCAGTGCAAAGCAGCTATTGATCCTATTTTGAAACGGGAGTATCCAAAGTTAAAATGACTAGAACTGTTCACTATGTAGGTATGAGCGATGCGCGTTATCAAGCTGCTCGCAGAGTATTCGGAGGTCCTGCTTATTATCACAAATATATGGACGCTCGAGTCTATAGTGAAGTAGGTGATAGCGACGTTGTTGTAATCGGTGATCCTAGAATGCACAAGTATGTATGGGACGCCTCTGCTGTAGATAAGGAGTATACAGATTGAAAAATGAAACGTTTATATTAAATAAGCAGCAAGATGAAACTGCTGTTATCGCCATGGAAGAGTTGGCTGAATTAATACAGGTGCTATCCAAGGCTATACGCTTTGGGTACACTCCTGGAGATACCGGGAAACGTTTAGTTCAAGAGATGGGAGATGTTAAGCTTCTTCTTAAGCTTTTGCAGAATACTTTTGATATTGCAGATGATGAGCTTGAAATAGCTATGGAAAATAAAAAATCTAAACTAATGGTTTGGAGTAGTCTTTATGAGTAAATTCGGTCCTAAAGTTTTCGCTGCTGATAGCATTAAGACTAAGGGCAACTTCTTGGTAGGTACTATATGGAATGCTGTTGCCTCTAATGGAAAAAGTTCCTATAATATTGAAATGAAAGAGAATGGCTTTACTTGTTCGTGTCCTGCGTTTCGCAAGTGTAAGCATATACGTAATGTAGAGGAGAAATTCGATGAGTAATCAACGTGCTGGTAAGTTTAAACCTGCGGCTATGCGAGACGGAGGTCTTAACGATATGAAGCTTCGTGCTTTCTTTCGTACTGCTGCTGACTTAGTCGAAGATAATTCTGACGCTCAGTTTTATTTCGAGCAGTTTGTCGATCATATCTCTAACGGCGGTTCTTTGAATAGTGACGACCCTATAGTAGTAAGGAGAATATTAGGTCTATGAAATTATATTTAGATATGGATGGAGTCATTGCTGACTTCTTTGGGCACTTCGAACACGTGCATAACTTAAAGCATTGGAAAGATCATCCCGATGCTATCACAGCTATTGAGGCTATGAAGAATACTGATTGGTTTAATAAACTTTATCCGTTTTCCAATTCAGGTTGGTTAGTTGATCAATGTAGAGCAATTGCCGGACGTGATTATGGGATTTGTTCATCTCCTATTGCTGGAGATCTGCCTAACTCATCCTATTGGAAACGAGTATGGTTAGATCGTCATGGATTCTTACCTGAGATTCCTAACTTATTGTTTGTTGAGCAAAAGGAGAAGCATGCAGCTGAACGGCTGTCTGGTGAACCTAATATTCTTGTAGATGATAAGCCCAGCAATATTCACAAGTGGAATAAAGCTGGGGGTATTGGGTTGTTATATCAAGCTAATGAATCAGACGTTGATGAGCTTGTTAGTGATTTGAAACACGCATATAGCTAGTCTTTAGGAGCTTTGCCCTTTGAGTATGCTTGAGCACCGAAGAATGCTGCTACTAAACCAGCTATAGCTACAAAGTATGTCGGTGCAATATCACCAATTACCTTTGCCGCACTATCTACTCCAAAGACAGTTGTAAGTAAGATGAGCACAGGATAGAGAAGCATACCCCAGAGAGCGAACCACGCCATA
>Ga0181405_1000146_pt1 | contig 23922 bp, 33 predicted proteins | sample 28SPOviralmetaG_FD_130134 | JGI IMG/M metagenome (GOLD analysis project Ga0181405, IMG submission 130134) | Marine viral communities from the oligotrophic San Pedro Time Series (SPOT) site, San Pedro Channel, CA, USA - 28 SPOT_SRF_2011-11-29 | ecosystem: Environmental > Aquatic > Marine > Strait...
AATTTTTGAAAGTAACACTAGGGATACTTACTACTCAGGGTTTAGAATATTCAAAGATACGGCAGATAGGATATCAATCCTTATATCAGACTCTGGTAATAATACAGATTACTCTAGGGTTAGGGCTGGGGACTTTGATGCCAATATTTGGTACTTTGTAACAATTACTAGCGATATGGATGGCAGTTTTTATACCTCATCTAACACTAAAATATATATAGACAATGTAATTCAGGCTAATTCTTCATATAATACTGGTTGGGATTCTAGTCACTCTGTAGGATATTCAGGTAGTGGCAAGACAATGTTTTCTAAAGCACTAGTCCCCGACCCTGATACATTCTCGAAATTTCAAATTAAGAACTTTGCAATATGGAATGTCCAATTAGACTCAAATAATAGGACTGCTATTTATAATAGCGGAGCATTTACAACATTAAAAAATAACTTTGGGAACTATAATAAGTCAGGAAATTTAAAGGCTTATTGGGAGTTTAATTCTGGAAGTAACTATGTAGAAGACCTTAGTGGGAATGTATCCAATGGCACAGTTACAGGAGCTAAATATGGTGGTTTCTTGCCCTTAGCTCTCTCAGATACCACAGTAGATGATGTAACTTATCATGGCTTTGTTACTAAGGCAGGCTCCATACGAGATACAATCAATTTACAGAATTCAAGTGCTAAGTCATCAAACTTGACTATTAGTGTAGGAGATTTTACCTATGAGAATGATAAGCTATCAAAACAGGTCTTGTTTGGTAATAAATACTATATTAATAAAACAGTAAAGGTTTATTCTCAACCTATTAATAAATCAAATATAGATAGTTGTGTTCAAATATATAATGGTCGCTTAACAGATGTGGATATCAGCTCAAATGGATTATTAAATTTTAGTTTTGCATCTAAGACTCCTTGGGACTTTATTACATTCCCACAAACTAAAACAAATACCACTCAGCAATACATTCCTGTAGTATATGGTAATTATACAGGCAATACTTATTCTGATAAAGTAACTAATATGGATTATTTAGTTCATCCTGTGCCTATTATGAGATTGGGCGATCCAAATCTTTTAGCAATCGCAACAAAAGCCGAGACTTCAATTTTACCACATTATTATGAGCCTGCTTTAAATGCTTTTATCCCATTAAACACATCAAATTACACGGCAGCAACTTTAAATCAAAACTCAGCATATGATAGTACTGCTAATGTTGCTGAAGTAGATAAGTCATTAAAAAGGTCTTTTAAGACAAGGCCAATTAGTATCACAGGCTCCGATGGCCATGATAGTGGTAGTCATCAATTATTACTTCATAGTGGAAGTACTCAGGGAATGGGATATAGTGGTAATGGCTCTGCTAGTACCTATTTTAATTTTCCTTTAATAAATGGGAAAATTACTGAGTTGGGACTACTAACTAAAGCGAATGTTGTAATCTTTGGAAGCCCTAATGGAACAAGCTATCAAAATATAGTTATATACTTTGACACAGGAAATGAAACAATTGTTAATGCAAATAATGCAGGCTCATCAGGAACAGTTAACACATCAGGTAGTTTTTCTGGCTATACTGCTTATGATTATAGAAATATTCTAACTAATTATCAAGACTATGGCTACATATTACCACCTCTACGAATAAAGAGCCAAATTCAAAACAATCAAACTTTTGGAGCAACTGCAACTACAACTGAGTTTCTAGCTCATTATGTAATTGAGTTTGATTTTACATCAGAATCAAAAGCGAAGGCAAGTTACAAGGAACTTGAAAAACTTGAATATATCTATTTAGGCAACGATGGACTATCAAGTTCAATAACAGATACAACAACAGTAAGCGGGACCATAACATCAGGCCTGCACGCTCATCGTGACCTCTTGGCAAGATTCACAGGATATGATGTCCCTGATTCTGATCTATATAATTGGTCAGATGATTTAAATGTTAACTCATTAAGGTCAGGGTGGAATTTAAGGTATTGGGCATTAGAGCCTGTAGAGTTAAAGAAGGTCCTTCAGCAAATGCAGAAAGAATTTGCATTTATTTTCAAATGGCGACCAAACGGAGAGGGTTCTTATTGGACAGTTAAAGATAGTTACTCATCTGGAGATGTGGTCACTACTTTAGATATAGATGATATAAGCAATTTAAAAATTAATCATACACCATTTTCAGACTTAATCACAAAGATGGATGTCAATTATAAAAAGCACCCTGCTGAAGATAGAATGCTGCTAACTCAAACATCCCAAGACTCAACTTCAAGTCCAACACCAAGAGATAAATGGAGCATTAGGACAAAAGAAAATCTGCTTTCTGTTGATCTTGAGATGAATGTAGATAAGCCAGGAAATGAAGATGTAGGACACGCTAACTCAGACCCAAATGATGGATATGCTGATTATTATATGAGCATATTTGGAGATATAAAAAAGGTAATCTCTTGTGAAATAGTTAATCCTGCTAAGGGTTATATCTTAGAAACAGGAGATATAATCAAGTTTGATATTGACGAGATAAAGCCTTTTGGCGGGGATTGGAGTAACTATTATATGATTACAAGTATTCAAAGAAACATTGGAAAAATAAAAATAAATTGTAGAGAGGTAGGATAATGGCAAACTTAGATGTTCGCACACCAAGATTTTATTGTGATTACGCAAATTTTCTTATGAGTAGGGGGATTTCACAAAATAATAACTTTGACATCATAACAACAGATGCTAGTCATATTTCAGCAGTAAATGGAACAGAAGCAGAGCTTTTTGATATGAGGCCAATGAATCAGGTTGAGTTTAATACAACAGGCGATAGAGGTGGTCATGTAAATGTAACATTTGATATGAATACGGCAGGGTTCCGTGTTGATTTTGTAGCAATCTTAAATCATAATATGATTGATGCTGATGCAAAAGTAAGAATTAGTGGAGATACTAATAGTAGCAATGGTCAAGCTACAACTAGAATAAATTCTGTAGATCACGCTAGTGTAGATTCTACACCGACTTTAGTTTTAGCAGATTGCTTAGGGGTTGATAGTGTCTCTGGGAATATTGCAACACCAAAAGGTTATTCGTCTAGCGGAAATGAGGGACATACTATTATTACTTTTAGTGAAATGAATGAAAGATATTTTGGTGTTCAATTTGAAGGAAGCGATGGTAGCAATTTTAATGCATCAACTAACTTAAAAATTGGATGTATTATGTTAGGGCAATATTACGATATGCCTCATAGCCCAGACCTATCTATAAAACGAAGTATAGTATTTGATGGGGTAACAACACACCGATCATTAGGCGGGCAAACGTATTCTAATATGATTCATAGTGGAAGACGTTCTGTTAGCGATGAAAATAAGACTCCATTTCACACTTATTATTCATCTTTTGGGGCTTATGGAGGTAGGATGGTTTATGATATGAACTTTAGCTATATTAACTCAACAGATTTGATGCCTGGAAATTATAACTTACCACAATCAAGTACTGATTCAGTTATTGAAGACATATGGAACAAAACAAATGGTAATCATATTCCATTTATATTTTCAGTTGATAGTACTAGCATGGCTCAATCAGACCATATGTTTGCTAGATTTGCTAATAATACATTAGAAACAAATCAGGTAGCAGATAAGGTTTGGAATGTCAAAATGAAAATACAGGAAGAATTTTAGGCTGGACCATATTGGACACGAGAATTGACCTAATTTGACCTAATTTGACACATTACTTGCTATTTCATCTTTACAAAAAAGCCCCTATATTAAGGGGCTTTATCGAGGAGAAAAGGACTTAAATGCCCTCGTAGTTCAACGGACAGAATAGATGCCTCCTAAGCATTAGGAAGTGGCTAATATATAAGGACTTACAGGCTCCTGTACCATATTGGACACGAATTTAGAGAACTTCTTCATTGCCTGCTGCCTTTGATCTTGAATAATCCTAGCATACCATCTACGAGTTGTTTGAATATCAGCGTGACCTAAATGCTCTGCTACTTGTTCAATTGAGCATCCAGAAGAAAGCATAAAAGAACCACAGGTAGAACGAAGCACTCTTGACGTAAATGGTATTCCGCTATTTTTTGAGAGTTTTGCTAGACGTAGCCCAACTTTTTTTGCAGAATATCCCATAGGCTGACTTCGATATGAATACTTCATTAATATATCCATAACAAGCTCAGGAACGAATATTGTTCTTTCCTTATCAGCTTTCTCAATTACCTTTATTGTCTTATTAGTAAAATCAACTCTATCCCACGTTAAAGACAAAAGACCATTAAGCCTACAACCTGTATATAGATACATTACAAATATCTCATAAGTCTCTTCGTCCATAGGTGTCGCAAGAATCTTATTGACTTGATCTAGCTCAAGATAATAAGGGTCCTTACTCTTAACAGTAAACTTAAAGAGCTCAGAAGGCATCTCTTTGACGAGTTTATCCTTATGGGTCATAGCTACATTAATTATTGATTTCATAGCCCTTATATCGACATTTAGGCCATTAAGCTTTCTCTTAGGAAAATGCTTACGAAAATCAGTTGAGTCAAGGTTTTCTATCGGGCAGTTAGAACCTAAAGCATCTGAGAAATTAGCGAATGCATCGTGGTACTTATTTATAGTTAACTCTTTAATGGGCTTTTCTCTTTTTAGGTTTTTCCATTCTAAGCCTGTTTTAAAGAACCAATCATATAGTACTGCAATTGTAACTTGCCTGTTCGTTCTTTCAAACTTAAATCCCTGCTTCATTCTCTTTTCCATCTTCTCCCATTCTAATCTTTCTTTTTCGGCTTGCTCACTACTTCCATTAAATGTAAATCCTGTTCTTAATGGATTGCCATGCCTATCTTTCTTTTGGTAATCAGTATACCTTATTTTATATTTATTAATTGTTAATTTTGTTTTACTTGCCATTAGTGTCGTCCTTTTTTTCTATCTGTTCTTTTATTTTATCGAGTTTTTCTTTCAGGTTTTTAATTACATTTTTTTGTAATTCAATAATGTAAGATGCTTCAATAGTCACGTCTAATTCCTTGTCTTTTATTAGTTCGTCAATAATCTCAATATTGTCCCCATCAATCGTAATCAATGTATTAGTAGCATCTGCAACAGCTTGTACGCTTTTTATTTGTATATTTGTAAAAATACCCTGCTTCCATTTGTAAAAAACAGTTCTAGACATACCTGTTCTTTTTGCTAATTCAACAATAGATAAATGTGGATTATTGTCCATCATTGCTTTTATTACTTGTTGTTTGTTCACTATTACAATTCACTTTCCCCCCAAATTGTACCTTAAGTTACAATAGGATACAAGTTGTTTCCAATAAATAAAAAAAAGTTTTTGATTATGTAAACTCTTTAATATATTCTGTACACAATTTGTTAACAATTAGGATGAACATGGGAAATACAAAATTAGTTACGGAGTTAAAAAGCCAAGAGCGAAGCATAGCGTGGTTAGCTCGTAAATGCAAGATTTCTAGAGCTTATATGCATAAGATGATTTATGGAAAAAGGAACTTCAGTATAAAGTATCAAAACATTTGCTCTGAGGCATTAGGATGCGGGTCCTTATTTAATGATTGATAGATGGATTCCACAGAAAAATTTACCTAAGTACACAGGAATGTCTCGTACTTGGTGTCAAAGATTATTGAAACATACCAAAGGTCTTATCATAAAAGTGGTAGACAGAACAAGTCGTAAACCAACTAAACTTATCCTGCGGAGCAGTCTAGATCAGGCTGATTGGAAAACATCTTAGTCCCCCTTATTCATATCCTTCTTGTTATTGGGGACTCCGCTACAGAGGGGAGTTCAACGTCAGGCTCCCCTCTTTTTTATTATGCGGATTAAAATATATAAAAATAATAAGAAATCAATTGAAGCGTTAGCCCTAACCATTACAAAAATGGTTTCTCGAAAGGGGTACACAGTAACTCAAGATGGAAAGAAAGAGTTTACTGTTCAAAGTCTCACTAAAACAGAAGAGCAAAATTTTATCAAAACACTTGTAAGTAAGTGGTGTGATAAAAATGGAGTCAGGTACGAATGTTTTACAAAATAAAGAAGAATCTGTTTCCAATTATCGTAATCATAGCATTGAGCATTGTATCTATTAATGCCATTGCTACAATAATCAATAAGGAGTATAAAGTTGAATCAACAAAGTAAAGTAGTTCGATTTGAAAAGGCAGTTGTTATTTTTGCCAACCTAGATAAGCCTGATACATTTTTTGGCGAGCCAGGAGCACATAAAGTAACTATTGCAGTAGATGGTGTAATACAAAAAAAGATAGATGATGCTCATGGTGAATTAGGTGGAGAAGGCAAGATTGCAGGGTATAGGGTTGATGAAGATAAAGGCACAACGATGACATTTAAGACTAGCCTTTATGCTAAAGATGGTGTTAAGAAATTTCCTAGACAATGGAATAGGAATAAAACACCATTGGATTCTCAACCTGAGCGAAATGATGTTATCAATATAATCACTATCGCTAAGGCAACATCTGTTAATAAGGCGAAATATACAACATTCTACCTTGATGCAATTCAGTTGGTTGAGAAAAATAGTGTAGATGATGCACCATTTGATAATCTTGACCCTAATGAAGAGGTATTTCCAGAGGTTGCAAATGAGCCACCTACAGATGCGAAGTTACGTAAAGCACAGGCTGAAAAGTCTGAAGATGAGAAGATGCCTTGGGACTAAAAAACCCAAAACAAAAAGGTTATAGACACGAAGTCGAGTGTGTCGAGTGGGCGAAGAAGCACGGACTCAATGCAGTCCGTGCTTTTGGCTCAGATGGTAGAGCCTTGGGCGAAAAATCTGACGTAGATGTCGTTATTACAAATCCTGATTTACCAAATGATGATAAACTTAAAAAATTAAAGCTACAGGCCAAGTCTAGGGCAGCATTCCCTAAATATTTCAGCCTTGGCAATGCAGATATTAAAGTATTTAAAGCCAATAGACAGAGGTCTATGGCATTAGTTGATTATGAATGGCTCTTAGAATGTTTGAGCCGTGTCCAATAAGAGACTTTAGAAAGTGTGCTTATTGTACACATGAAAAGGGAGATGTTTATTGCGGTCTAGCAACGAGTCAAAACAAAGTATGCAAGAATTTATTCGTATGTCCGCTCGACAAAAAAATCAAAAAAAAGAGAGGTCGGGCAAGAAGGCGGATGAAATCTTGAATGTTTGTCCAAATTGCAATGGTGTATGGTCAGAAATCTCTCTTGGTGGGGATAAATGCTATTCATTTTATCCTAAAGGTGTATTGCCGACTTATGGCAAAAAAAGAGAAGCTTGTAAGAAATGTGCGGGAGTCTGAATTGGTAAAAATCACTATAATGGTGAGCAGGGTTAGCATAACCCTCTTAACAAAGGGTGGATTCAGCCTTGACTCCCGCATTTAATAAAGATGTGGATATTACCCCAACAATTACACACCTCAGCTTATGTACAGGATACGAAGGCATTGGACGTGGACTTAGAAACATTTGGCCAAATGTCAGAGAGGTCGCTTATGTGGAGATCGAAGCCTTCGCAATCGCAAACTTGGTTGCGAAGATGGAAGAGGGTAAACTACATCCAACACCTATCTATACGGACCTTAAAACTTTCCCATTCGAGAAGTTTTCTAAAAAGGTGGATATACTTTCAGCGGGCTTCCCTTGTCAGCCGTTTAGTGCTGCCGGAAGACGAGAATCAACAGACGATCCGAGACATTTATACCCATATATCGCTAAAGGAATCTCGGCCTGTAAGCCAACTTACGTTATTCTCGAAAATGTCGAAGGGATTATCAGTTCCAAAACGTCCTCTGGAGAGTCTGTACTCAAGTATGTCTGCGGAGATTTGGAAGAAAGAGGTTATAAAACAACGTGGGGAATATTCTCAGCGGTTGAAGTTGGGGCGACTCATCAACGAAAAAGGGTCTTCATCTTGGCCTACTCCAGATACAACGAATGCAAATGATGGTGTACCTTGGGAGAAATCAAAGAAGCAAATGGAAGAAAGACGAAAAAAAGTCAAAGAATTAGTGAAGCAGGGTAAGATAAAACAAGGAAGTGGAAGGTCGCTTAATCTAGCTACGGCAGTACAAAAAGAAAAGGATTGGCCTACACCAACAGGAGCAGAGGTTAGTGGTGGGACTAGAACTAAACAAATATTAGAGGGCAAATGGGGAAACGTACAATTAAGAGAAGCAATAGAATTAGAGCAGGTGAAGAATTGGGGGACACCCAAGGAACAGGATTCGAGGGCAGCATCGTGGGACAGGGGCAAAAGCAACCTTGGAGAACAAGTACACGGACAAGATACCCCGCACGGCCAGGCGAAGAGCAACACGAGTGGGAAGAGCCAAGAGTCGTGGGGAACTCCAGCCCTGTACGATTACAACAAGAGGCCAAGGGCGGAAGTGAACTCGAAGCAGGCATCGATGGCAAGAAACTTGGGAAGACTAAAGCAGGACGGCAAACTGAATCCGAATTGGGTGGAGCAGATGATGGGCTTAGAAGTGGGGTGGACCCAATTACCAACAGAGTGGATAGATTGAGATTATTAGGTAATGGAGTTGTGCCTGAGACTGCGGAAAGAGCAATAAGAATTTTATTGGAGAGACTACATCAAGACTAATCACATATATCAAGGGGATGTTATAAAAGTACTACAGGAGCTTCCTGACCAAAGTATTCAAATGGTGGTTACATCTCCGCCTTATTGGAATCAAAGAGATTATCAGGCCAATGGACAAATTGGCCTTGAGGAAACGCTTGGCGAATATGTGACTAAGCTTGTATCTGTGTTTTGTGAGGTTAAGAGGGTTCTAAAAGATGATGGCACATTATGGCTTAACCTAGGAGATACTTATTTAGCTACTAGAGGTAATAACAAAGCAGGATTTAATGAGCGTTATTTTGGGAAAAAGTTTAAGACAGATAAACAGGGTGATGTATTTAAAAATACTAAAATAAAATTAAAAAATCCTATTGGTCCGAAAAATCTTATGGGAGTTCCTTGGCGAGTAGCTTTTGCTTTACAAGATGATGGCTGGACATTGAGGCAGGACATTATTTGGTCAAAGAAAAGATGTATGCCAGAATCTGTAAGAGATAGGTGTACTAAGTCACATGAATACATTTTTCTAATGTCAAAAAATCCAAAATATTATTACAACAATGAGGCTATAAAAGAAAAGGCAGTTACACAGGACAAATTTAAAAGGAATAGGGATACTACAAAATTAAACAACACCCCTGGACGAAGAAAAATGAACGGATTGATAACAAATAATTATGCTTATAAAAATAAAAGGTCTGTTTGGAGTATTAGCACTCAGGCATATAAAGGAGCTCATTTTGCAGTATTTCCACAAGAGCTTCCTGAAACTTGTATAAAAGCAGGCAGTAAGCAAGGCGATATTATTCTTGATCCATTTTTTGGAAGTGGAACTACAGGATTAGTGGCAAATAGATTAGGTAGACGTTATGTCGGAATTGAATTAAACAAAAATTATGTCAAACTAGCTAGGGAAAGATTATCACAACAGGAGATTTTTACAAATGAAGTATAGATGGATAAGAGATTGGTTTCTTCATACAGATTATACATCAGGAGAGATGATTAGGACTTGGTTTCAAATTAATGACTTCCACCTTTTTACTAAATGGTGGGCAACACATATGAGAAGGAGATTTCGTGAGCACTACAAAAAAAGATAAATACGATGTTTTAACAGATGGAGAAAGAAAGGGATTGTTTCATTTGTCTTTATTAAATCCTGATTTATACCCTGATAAAAAGAAAAAAATACCAATTGAATTAGAAGGTACAAATAAAGGTAAGGAAAATAGAGATTTTACAATACTTGGTTTGATAGGGTTTGTAGGATTGGTTTTTCACATTTTAGAGCATGAGTATTTTGACTCAATAAAGCAGAATGAGGGGTAATAATTATGTCAGACATTATTAAACAAATGGAAAAAGAGTATCCACAGATGACTCAGAGATTCAAGATACTTCAACGAGAGCAGTATGAATTGTTCTGCCGTAAGCAACACGATTACGGCTCAACTAATATTAGCGTAGGGACTAACCTAGAGACATCTGAGGAAGTAAAACTTTCATTAACAGGGTTATGGTTCAGGATGAATGATAAAATACAAAGATTAAAGAATTTATTGATGAAGGATCGTAAATCTGCCGTAGATGAACCTATGGAAGATGCTTTTCTTGATTTATCTAATTACGGCATTATGGCCACATTAGTAAAAGAAGGAAAATGGGGTAAATGATTCCCGCTCATAAAAGAACGAAAGTAGAGGCTTTCATTTGGATTTGGTTGGCGAACTAAAGATGGGCGGGAAAGTTTTATCAAGTATGAGGATTGGCAAAATTGGAGAATATGCCGTGATAAAAGATGCATTGCATCAGGGATTTAATTGCTATGTCCCTGCCTGTGATGATGCTCAGGTTGATCTCGTGATTGAAACTCAGCGTAGTTTTAAAAAAATACAGGTAAAGACAATACAAGCTTTAAAAACAGGTACAAGTATAGAGGTTCGTATGAAAAAATACATGAACACAGGCAGAGTTGATATTATAGCCGTGTATTTCTTGCCGAAAAACATTATTGCATACTACCCATATAATAATGAGTTGTGTATCAACTTAGCATTGGGTGTAGCGAATAACAATCAGGAAAAAAAGAGGGATTGGTTCTATAAATATGAGCGAATACCAAACATAATAAAGGAGTAAACGTGGGAAAATTCAAACTACACACTAAATATACATTAGAGGATGGCACAGTAGTCCCCTCTACAACTACAGTAACCAATGAAACATTAGGATGGAATAAATCTGTACTAATGAATTGGGGTATCAGGATGGTCAAAGAGGGTAAGGACCCTCATAAGATGACCTCGGATGCTGCCCAAACAGGAACTTTGGCTCACGCTCTATGTGAAGCATGGATCAAGGGCGAAGATTATGCGGTTCCTGAGGAGTACACAGAGACTCAGGAGATTAAAGCTATGAAAGCTTTGATGGCCTTTAAAGAATGGTCAGAACAAGCTCGTCCTGAGTTTTTAGAGACTGAATTAAAGATGGTTAGTGAGAGTTTACGCTCTGGTGGAACCTGTGATGGCATATTTAAAATGAATGATAAGCTATATCTCTATGATATTAAAACATCTAGGGGGGTTTATGAAGAAATGAAGGTTCAATTAGGGTGTTACACAGGAATGTATGAGGAAATGTACCCTGATAAGAAGATTCATGGCGGAGTAATCCTAAGATTAGATAAAGAATCAGGGGATTTTCACTATCACGCTATTTCTCGTGAGACAATGGATATTGGATTTAAGATATTCAAGAATTGTCGTGCTATCTATCATCTAAAAAGGGAATTATAGTGTCCTATTTATCAGGATGTTGTGACACACCTCAATTTAGTGAGGGACCTGAGGATATTTGTCCTAGTTGTGGGGAATGGTCAGAGTTTTATTGTGAACATCCCGACACAGAATATCAACCAAGGGAACCTGAAAATAATGTACCAGAATCCTTGTCATGTTCAGAATGTGGCAAGGATTTACCCATACCTGAGTATTGCTAAGGGCGAAAAAGGGTCAGAAACGAGAGATATGAATGCCGAAATCGAAGCAAATAACAAAAAAAGTCTCCAACTCAGAATGGGTTCGGAGAAGAAACAAAAGAAAGTGGGCTCGAAAGTTAGCTTTAAGACACTCTGTATCAAGGAAGCAGGTGGTTATGGCGGATACCAAAAAGTCTATAGATCAGACCCCTTTGAAACCACAGAGCGAGAAGCAAAAAGGCTTTTTCAAAAGGTCTATGGACGGAATTCGCTCTGTCTTTGCGGGTCGAAACAAAAATTCAAGAGGTGTTGTTTAAGATGAGTGAACAAGAACTAATACAATTTTATAAAGATTTATTAAATAAGGGTGTAATCAAGTGGAAGTCAGCGGGACACGATAGATTACGACAATTAATATTAAGAAGGTACAAAAGTGATAAACGTACTTGATAAATTCCCTGAGGCTAAGATTCAGTCAGATGGTAAGTGGTATAAGGCTACCTGTCCTGAATGTTCTAGGGCTATGGCTCTTAGTGTTTCTTCTGAGAGTGGTTATTATCATTGCTTTAGGTGTAAACACAATGGCAAGATGGGTAATGGTCAAATTAAATCCCCTGAAGCAGTAGTAAAATCATCACACGATAAGAATACTGAAAGATTTATAGAGCACTTCCAGAAGATAATGACCCATGAGTCATTGGGCGGAGTGTGGTCCGATATTGCATTAACCCCTGAATTAGGCTTAGGATATACTAGGGATGGAAAGCTTCAGTTCGGAATATATAAAGATGGCGAGCTGAAACACGTCAAGAATCATAAGGGTAGGCAGTACGGAGAGGCTACAAATAAGATATATCCTGAGATTGTACTAGATAGAGGTAAGGCTGATAGTTATCTATGGATCGCTGAAGGCGAAAAAGATTGCATTACGGCCATATGTCATGGGCTTCAATGCGTTACATTCACATCAGGAGCAGGAGCAATCCCTAAAGACATTAGTAAACTCGAAAGATTTACGAATATTGTTATATGTTATGATAACGACACACCTGGAAAAGAAGGAGCTATGAAAGTAGCTAAGAAATTAGCCTTAGACCTACCGAAGGCCAAGATCACTATTTTTGAGTGGGAGAATAGGGACGAGAAATTTGACTTAACGGATTACTTTGCTCAGGGCGGTAAACTTGATGGGTTATATTCAGAATTAGATAGAAATGGGTATGAGTTTGGTAAGGACCCAAAAGATTATGGTGGTATGAAGGCAGATAACTTCTTTGATTATATGAAGATGGATGCAGGGCAAGTCAAGTGGATATGTGAGGATATTATTACAGAGAAGAGCGTAGGGATGCTCGCAGCAGTAGACAATGCAGGTAAAAGTATCTTTGCTTATCAGATGGGAATGTGTATTGCAATGGGAGTGCCCTTTATGAACTTTAAGGTCCCAAAGCCGAGAAAGGTACTATGTGTGCAGTTTGAGATGTCAGATGCGATGCAGATTGATAGATTACAAAAGATGTATAACTATCTTGAGGAATTACATCCTGATAAGGTTCATTTACTTAGGGAGAATTTTCATACTGTGCCATTAAAGGAAGCAGGGAAAATATTCGTAGACAAGTGGGAAAGACTTCAGGGGAATCTCATGGCGAGAAGAAACGACCAATATGATTTGGTTATTGTCGATAATCTTTATAGTAGTACTAGCAAAGATATTAGTAAGAACCATGAGGTCGTAAAGGTATTGAGCTTTATCAGGGATTTGGTAGATCAGTTTGAAGTCTCTATCTTTTTAGTAAATCACCACAACAAGAAAACCTCAGATATTAAAATATTAGATAAAGATTCAATGCGAGGTGGTAAAGTTATTAGTGATGTTGTGGAATATGTCCATCAGATTGCTGAGGCTAGTGTTGATCCTACGAAAAAACTCAGGATATTTAAGATTACAAAATCCAGGATGGCTAGTGATTTGAAAAATATTCCCTGTGGAATTACGCTTGAGGGAGAAAATGGGAAACTTTATTTTGATTGGAAGGGTCCTTTGCCTAAAAAGGAAGAGCTCTATTATACGGAATCAGCAGATAATAAAGACTTTGATATGCTAAAAGATTTATTAGCTCTAAGGGATGAGCAGGGCGAAGTGAAAGCTATTCAGGTTGAGGGAGTCTTGGCGGATTATGATATGAGTAGGGCTACAGTATATAGATGGATTCAAAAACAGGTCGGGTTTGGAACTATGAAAAAATCAGGTCACGGAAGCTATAAAATAGCCGAAAATGACTTATGGAATTTATTACAGTAACTCAAAAGGGCTACGTATAATAACATGAGACTATTGAGACTATTGAGACTTTGAAGGCTGAAAGTCTCAATAATCTCACTATATAGGGCGTGGCTAAAACCTTAGCGTTAGATCAGAAATGTAAATTTTCTGATAAAAAAGACCTCAGCTGCAGGTATGCAAAAATTAAAAATGGGCGAGAATATTGTATGTTATTGTTTCAAGATTATTATCCTGAGCCTGATATTAATAACTTAGATAAATGTTATGAGAAATACCCAAGACGGCAAAAAATCGGATTAATTAACAGATTGAAGAAAAAACGGCTTTGATATTTAGCGTATATGGAGTTTTTATTTAGGTTGGCATACCTAACTAACAATAAAAAAGCCCCACTAAATCAATAGCAGGGCTTTTGGGGATACGATAGGATAAAGGTTATTCTTTATTAATAAACATTTTTTTAAATGATTCAAATACATCTCCTGCAACATCCCAAGTTGAGCCTAATGCGTCTGAATGATGCTTGTAAAGAATTTCATCAATTAATTCAATTGTAATATCGCTTGGCTTTAATATATCTTCTTCATTAATTCCAACAATATTTGAGCCACAACAATAAACAATGAATAATTCAATTGCCATTCGTTGGTGTGGTTGAAAACAATCAAGTGAATCAAGCACTAAATCGCTATCTTCAATATCTAAAATATCAGTTAATTTTCTAGCTTCCTTCATTAATACACCTCATAGTTTTTAACACATTTTACCTGAGTCACAGAATTAAGATTAACATTACGATAACCCTTATTTTGAACGTCATATACACATATATAAGAATTCCTAAGATTTTTAGATATACTTCGTCCTGTGCCCTTCAAATGAGCACTTACTCCAAGCCTACCTATTAAGTCTCTATATTGTCCATTATTCTTTTTAAACGTGACCCTGAATATTCTACCACCAATTTTATTAAATAATTGTAGTAGCATCACTTTTGGTATTAAATAGAATTTCATCTTTAGCCCTCCAATTTAATATTATAATTATTAGCTACTTTTTTAAGTAGTATTTCAGTATAATGTTTTTTATCTGAGGTCATTTCCTGAGTATAGCCATTCGTCCATAAATAGTCGATAGCCTCTAAACATTCTTTTTTTGTTACGTTATTTAACATATTATTTCCTTTCGTTATTGGTTAAGACTAGGGAATTTAATTCCCTAGTTTCGGATAGCAGAATCCATCATCAGTTAACCTAGTGAGTTATTAGGAAATGTATAAAATGACCTATTAACCCTAGCGATGCAAAAATAAGTATATAATCGCCTAGTTTATCTATGTCCATTAATCCTCCTTCCTTGTATTATTAATTATTCTTTCCATATCATTTAAGGCTCTTTTTAGCTCCATATTTTCACGTCTTAACCTGTCATTAATTGTAGAATTATAATTAGCCTTAACATCATCAATATAAACCCCTAATCCTTCTGCATCCTTCGCATCTACTCCGCCATAGGTTCCATATGATACACCTTCTTTTGGGCATCTATACCTAGTCTTAAATCGGTATCTAGAATTCTGTTCAGTTGCTAATTTATTCCAATGCTTAATGGCTTTTTTATTACCTTCAGTATTAGGAATAACACAGAATTGTTGGGTAGGTCTGCCGTCCCTATACTTGCCATTGGTCATATTAGATTCAGGGAGCGTTATGGAATTAGAATTAAAAATATCCTTATGTATTTTTTTTCTAATTATATTTATTGCAGTCAAATAATCATCCTGACTAGTTAGATTTTCTGAATCTTCTTCGTCCATCAAATCCTCAAAATCCCATTCAGTATTGTAAAATACTTCTGATAGGATTAATTCGTACAGGTCGCCTAATATTGATTTTATCTTTTTTATTTTCATTTTATTATCCTTCGTTTATTTATTAGAATTGTAAAAAGCCTTAGCGAATCCATCAGGGGTCGCACTTCTTAATTTTTTCGTCCTATCCGACTTGCCCCCAAGCTTTGCCCACATCCACGAACCACGTTTACCATTTTTTAACGTCACGAATTCAGGCTCTACTTTTGTTTGGGTAGGGATATTAAAATTGCCCCAAACAAGAGTCTTTTTTGTGTAGGGGTCGCCATAGTCGCAGGGATTAAATATTAAGGTGGGGTCACCTAAATACCTTCTTAATCTGCCTACAGGATTCTCCAAAGCCCAAAATTTAGGCTTAGTTATTGCAATGATTCTTAGGCAAGCATCAACAACGGAAAGCCCCTCAAGTAGGGCAGATTCCCCCTTAGCTTTCCACCATCTAGCCCCCGACCCTGCAAATTCTGTGCAGGGGGGAGCACATAAGACACCATAAATATTAAAATTAGGGGCTTCAAATAGTCGAACGTCACCTGTTGACCCCTTGCCCTTAATCCATTCTTGGGGGTCAATTATAATTACTTTATAATCAGGATTTTGAGCATAATATTTACTCCAAGAACCCGTCCCCCCACATAAATCTAAAATAATTTTCTTCATTATTTAGACCCCTGAATTAACTTATGTCTTAAATGTAAATAATCCCCTTGCTTCCAATTAATGCGTTTGCAGGATTCCCACATATTTAAAGAACGATTCTTATCCCATTTGTTTTGTAGTTCTTTTTCGTGGGTCTTAATTGCTTTTATAAGCATCTTTATTTCATTATTATCTAATATCATATCATATCCTTATTAGTTAGTTATTATCCTATGATATCAGGGGAACAAAGCCCCTGATATTTCGGCCTCTATAGGCCATCTTCAGATAGGCTATTTAATGGTACTTGTAAGAGATGTTTTTAACATTAGGCATCCAACAAAGCCTGCAATCTCCGCATTCATTGTTAGTCTTATAGGATTGACATTGAAGGCCTATAAAATCCTTATTCTTATTTACTGAACTTGTTGGAAGGTTATTGATTTGGGGGGGCTTACTATCTACCATGTGAGCAGATAAACGCACCACTAGGTTATCAGGGAAAGCCCCACATTCTGCCATATACTTTTTAACTATAGAGTATTCTCTAGTAGGTATCCAATGCATAATCTGCGGGGTTAATTTGCAAACCTGAACAATCTTTTTAAGATGGTCAACGTCCTGAATGTCCCCTGAATCATGCCATCTGAAATAGTTTTTATCCTTCTTATTCCCCTGATTATTTAATAGATAGACCATTGCATTAACCCATAGCGGGTGCATAATCTGCTTAGTCTTATCTACCATCTTTTGAGGTAGTTTATATCTAGCATAATTCCCCTTCAAAGCATAGCATCCAAAACAAACACTATCCTTAATCTTGGCAAGCTTAGAACCTACCTTACAATGCAGGGCGGAAAGGTTGAAACTATAGCAGGGCATTTTAGATGTAGCACTTAAGACAGAGCCTAGTATCTGCCTAGCTATAGCTTTAGTCATTTTATTTATCTTCATATCATATCCTTATTTTATGTTAACAAAGTGTTAACAAAAGATAACTAATAATATATATATCTGTCAACAATTTGTTAACAATATATATATCAGGTCAAAAAATAGGCTTTAAATCAAAATTTTGAGGTGTCCAAACGAACAAAAGAAGCAGAAGCCAAATAAATCTTTTAATGTTTGGTGTTCAATATGGTTTTTTAGGTGTCCATGTTCCTCTATAGTTCCTATGCTTAATAGGCATATCCCCCTAAATATTTTAATGTATTTTTTGCCCCCGATACACCAAGGCGAGGCTGCCTAGGGGGTGGGGGTATGCCTCTTAAAATTTTCCATCTTTTTTTGTTAACAAAATGTTGTCAGGTTATGTAAACAAAACATTGCTAAATTCTTAACGCTACCCAGACAACGAGGTGCTTATTTCAGATTGGCCACTACTTACTGATGCGGATCAAGAAAGACTCGAAGAGTGTATAACGCTATCAGAATCATTTAAATGGAAACTCAACGTATTCACGTCTGGACTACTACCTGAAAAAGACAGGTGGTTACAAAAAGCAGCATATAGAGCCTACGATTCCTTAAGCAAACGAGAGCTCCAGGTATTCAAACTCCGTTGCAAACTCATAACATTCCCTCTCATCGCAGAGCAACTCGACATTTCTACGTCCTCAGCAAAAACCTACTGGAGAAGAGCCTTAGCTAAGTGCATGGCCTTATGGGAGTCATCCGACCCCCTAATAGATGAAGAGGAGTAATTATGAGCAAAAGAGGTAGACCTAAAATTGATATTGACGAAGCAAAGCTAGAAATGCTTGCTGAGTTTGGTTGTAGCAATCAAGAGCTTGCATCATTTTTTGAGTGTTCAGAAGAAACACTACGCAAGAACTTTAAGCCTATTATAGATAAAGGCAGAGAGTTACAAAAAATTTCACTTAGAAGGGCACAATTTAAAGCGGTCAAAAATGGATCGGTTCCAATGATGATATTCCTTGGAAAAAACCTACTTCAACAGAGTGATAAGCAACATATCGACCTAACAGGTAATTTAGAAGCCGTACTAAAAGAATGCGGGTTCGAGGATAGTAATATTGGCGAAGAAGATTCTGAACAAGGAAAAGTTTTGGGACCTGATAAACTACAAGCCGATTCCGAATCAAGTAGCAGTTCATAATAGCAAAGCTCGATTTCGCATCAACATCCAGGGGAGAAGGTCAGGTAAATCCTTTGGAGCAGCAAGGGAAATTGAACCTTGGATATTATCTCCGAACACGAGAGGATGGATATGTGCACCGAATTATGAGTTATGCGACAAGATAGCTCGTATTGTAAAAGAAGATTTAATTCTCAGGCTAAAATTACCACTAGCTAGTAAAAAAGAAATCAATGGACAGATATACTACTTTAAGGTAGCAGGACTTAATTCAGAAGTATGGATCAAGTCAGCGGATAACGCAGATTCATTGGTGGGAGAAGGCCTGGATTGGCTCGTTATAGACGAGGCAGCCAAGATAAAAAAGATAATCTGGGAGCAATATCTTCGCCCTACGTTATCGGACAGAGCAGGATGGGCATTGATGACAACAACACCCGAAGGCCATAATTTTATGTTCGATCTCTATATGCGAGGAAAGGATAAGAATTTTCCAGATTGGGAATCATGGCAACACCCAAGTTGGGAGTCGCCTTACTTTAAGGAAAATATAGATGACCTCAAAAAAACGCTTACAAAAGAAACATGGGAACAAGAATACGGAGCAAGCTTCGTCTCGTTCACAGGTCGTGTGCTACCATTTTCAAGGCACACAAATGTTATTAAAGGATTGCGATTCAACCCCAATCTTCCAGTATTTTGCTCAATAGATTTTGGGTTCCGTATGCCGGCGGTAGGGTGGTATCAGGTCGAGAAGAAAGAAGGACGAGATACAGTCTTTCAGATAGATGAGATATGTTTTGAAGAAAATATCAAGACGGATCAACTCGCAGATATGATACTCAGGAAGAATTATCCTGTGGAAACTTATTATGGGGACCCTGCGGGTGGTGGAGTTCAGGCTCAGAGTGGATTGGGAGATATAGAGCAATTCAGGCGAAAAGGAATATTCGTCAGATACAAAACAGATAAAGTTTCAAGAAATATCGCTAATGGAGTAAGTCATTTTAGGTCATTCGTGGAAGATGCAAATGGGGATGCTCATTTTTTCGTGAGTGACAAATGCAAGGGGTCTATCGATTGTTATGAAAACTACAGATATCCTGAACATAGGCAAGACCAAAGACTAAAAGAAGAGCCCTTAAAAGATGGTCGCCTAGATCACATGAACGACTGCACAAGATATTTTCTCGTCAACCAATTCCCTATTAAGAGAAGAACAGCAGGAGTTATTGAGTGGTAATAGTACCGAATTTATCTCAGCAAGCTATCATGGAGTCTCTCGCAGATAGTTTAGCATATATTGAGAATCAAAGACATAAAGAGAGAGAATACCTTTTAGATTTCTATGAGGGAATTAATACAGATGATTACGTCCAACAATTTTTTGGGAGCGAATCGTTGCAACAAGTTCCCATTTTCACTCAGAACCTGACTCGAAGAGTGTGTAAGGTTCGCTCCCTAGTTTACAAAAGGCCTCCAAAAATGAGAGTCGAAGAACGATATACAGACTTCATTGACCTAGAGGATTTAAATGCAAGCAGAAGGCAACTTGAGTCTACTACGTTTCTTATGGGTTGTATGGCATTTAGAAGTAGATGGAATGAGTTAAAGGGGCTAATTGAATACGATCTATTACCATTTTTCGACCCATTATTCCTGCCTGGAGAGTCTGAGCCATTTGGTATTATGTATGCCGTTGAAAATCACGGAATGTCAAAGCTTGAAAAACCTTATTATGCAGTATGGACAGAAGATAGGCCTGAAGCCCCTGGAAAACATTTTCTAATTAATCAGGATGGAGACAAAGTATCAGTTAATGAAGGAGATGTTAATCCTTATGGCATTATGCCTGTTACATTTACTCATAGATATAAACCTATTAGAGATTGGTGGGTAGAAGGTGCAAGTGATGTCGTAAGAGCGGACCTTTCTACTTCCGTAGCAATGACAGAATTATCGTTAGCGATAAGGCTAGGAGCGATCGGTGTGAAATATGTTACAGGTGTCGATCAGTCAAGTAGAATAAAAATTGGGGTGGACAAGATACTTTACCTTCCTGAAGGCAGTAACTTTGGAATAACGGCTCCTCAAGGAAGTCTATCTCAAATTATTGAAGCAACAAGGTTCTTAGTAGAAGGCACACTAAACAATAACCACATCAGAGCAAAGTTCGCTCGACAGGATTCAGGAAATGCACCTTCGGCAGAGGCCTTAAAAATTCAAGAAATGGAGAACTATGACGAAAGGAATGCAGACCTAGAAAGCACATGGCGACCATTTGAAAAGAGAAGATATGAGATTGACAGAAAAATTCTAGAAGTAAAAGCAGGAGTATCTCTTCCTGAAGATTATTCCGTTGATTTTCTTGAGCCTCAGTATCCAATGTCTACAATGGAAGAGATGCAGTATTGGGCATGGAAATTTGAGAACCAGCTCGCATCTAAGATGGATTGGTTCGATTTTCACAATCCAGATGCTCCAAAAGAAGTGCGAGAACAATTCAAAGAAGAAGCTCAAGAACCTGAGGAAACAGAGCCTTCAAGACTATTATCCCGCTTACAACAAGGTTCGTAAATGGATCAAATTATAGATGGGGCAGTCTCAGACTATTTAAATCAGCTTGAAGAGTCTAAAGAAGAGTTTATTAAGGATATCCAAGAGCTTCAAGACCAAGGACTTAGCACAGAACAAATACTTGGTGTACTTGGAGCTTTGTCTATTGCTGATTATTGGCTTGGTGACGTTCTTATGCGGAATGCTATTGAAAACTATCTTAAAGCTACTAGCACTATGCTCGATGATATGGTCCTATTTGGAAAAATTACTGAAACACAGTTACTCGCACTTAGAAAACTTCAAGAAAGCACAATTTTAAATTACACTCAATCCCTAGGAGATGAGGTGCGACTAGGAATATCGGAATCAATTGCAAGTGGTTTCAAGGGGAACAGATTACGTCAGCAGGTATCTGGAAGAGTAGGATTAAATGCAGGTAGAATAGAAGGAATTATCGGAATGGCTCTTGCTACCTACAGGCGAAGTATTAACACAGTTATGTTTGAATCACTTCCTGATGATACTCAGTTTTGGTATAACGGACCACTAGATGATAAGACTAGGCCAATATGTAGAGTGATGATATCAGCACAACCATTAACTAGGGACGAAATTGAAACTCAATTTCCTGGAGCATTAACCGATGGCGGGGGATTTAATTGCCGGCATGAATGGGTCCCTCTACAGACTCCTAATAGCAATGCAGATAGAGATAAGGCATCTGAGCAAGTATATGAAAATCAGAAAAAGTTTACAAATGCAAAAACATTACAAGAATACTACAGAGAAAGGAGCACCTAATGGCAGTATTAGGAAAAAGTAAAGTTGAGTTTGGACCAAGAGGTATACCTAAAAATCTTCCTTCATTAGAAAAGATAATACAATTCTCAAAGCCCTTTTTAAAAAACTTAACAAAAGTAGCTAGGGATTCTCATGTAAATATTATTATTCGTACTTCAACAAATCCTGATGGTAAAAAGTTTCCAAAGTTGACAAGAAAGTATAAAAAATTCAAAGCAAATAAATATAACAGTACAAAAGCAAACCTATATGCCTCAGGATCAATGCTCAAAGAGTTAAAACCTCAGTTACCTAAAAAAACTAGAGGCTTATCGACATTAAACTATGCAATAAAAGGTAATTCTGTTCGTAAAGATGGCAAAAGTCATGGGCAAATAATGCATTACCATCAAGAAGGAGAAGGACACAATAAAGTTCGAGACATTACAGGAGAAAGAGTATTGCATAAAGAGACTCAGCGTGAGTTAGCATCAAGAATTGTAAACCAAATCAATAAGAATATAGAAACAACCCTAGCTCCATACTACGTGGAATGGAAAATATGATAAATGAACAGGACCAAGCGGTCGCCCAGGAAGGGCAAGAAACTCCAGAAATGGAAAAAGAAGTCCAAGAGGCATCTCAAACCTCAACAGACGAGATAGTACAATCTAAAAAATACAGAAAAAGAGCTCAGTTAGCTGAAAAGAGGCTTGAGGAGTTGGAATTGAAGATGAAAAAAGACGAAGATTCTAAACTTGCTCAAAAAGAAGAGTGGCGAACACTTGCCGAGAAAAGGGAGAAAGAAATTGAGGAATTAAAGGTTATGGCCGATAAAGGTCAAGCCTTAGAGACTCAATTACGTCAATCTGCTCTAGAAGCTTTATCTGATGAAGATAGAGAGCTTTTGCAAGATCTATCAACTGAGAAGTTGTTAAAGTATGCAGAACGCTCTAGTAAAACAATTCAAACAAATGAGGAGAAGTCCGCAAATACTGTTGCTCCACGAAAGAATCCTTTTACGGCTTCAAGCAAAGAGGAAAGACAGAAAAATTGGACAAGTATCCTTAAAAGCTATACAGGGAGTAATTAATGGCTTTCGCTTCACAACAATCACAGGGTAATCCTGTAACAACTACTACTGGTGCCAATTATATACCAGAAATCTGGTCAGACGGAATAAAGGCATATATGGAGAAGGCTTTGGTCTTTGAAAAACTAGTAGACACTTCACTTAACGGACTCGTAAAGGGTCGTGGTGATGTATTTCACATACCTAAACTAGCTGCCGATGCAGATGCTGCAAAGACTGCTCAAACACCTGTCAGTTTCTCAGCGAACACTCATGGCGAGTCGCAGTTGACTATTGACCAACATCGTTACGTTGCAAAAATGGTGGAAGACATGGCATCCACACAGGCCAATCCAGGACTTTTAGAAAAGGAAGTTTCTGGAATGGGCTATGCATTAGCAAAGCAGATCGATATCTTCATTGAGAATCTTTTGGAGTCTCAAAACTCTGCTTCTCATGTTGATCTTGCTACTGACAATCAGCTAACTGCTGCTGAAATCCGCTCAGGAATTCAGTTACTTATGGAAGCTGATGTACCTACAGGCGAGTGCAACATGGTTGTGCATCCTCGTCTTTATGTACACTTACTATCTATCAGCGATTTCGTTGATGCAAGTAAGTATGGTGCAGGGGCTCCTGCTGCTACAGGCGAGATTGGTCGTGTTTATGGTGTTCCAGTTTACACTTCAACAAATATAGCTCAAGCAGATGGTACAGGCGAAGAAATGGGTTATATCTTTCATCCTTCAGCAATTAGTTTTGCTCGTCAGTTGGATGTCAGGACTCAGTCTGAGTACTCTGTTGACTATTTAGGACAGAAGGTTGTTGCGGATGTTCTTTATGGTGGTGTCAAGGTATTTGATGATCGTATTGTTGAATTCCGTAATCCGTAAGAGTTAATCTTACTTTTCTTAAAAGGGGTCCTAGTGACCCCTTTTTTGTTTCTGTAATCTTTTAGTCTATTAGTAGATGCCCATGTGAATCA
>Ga0181405_1000148_pt1 | contig 23729 bp, 19 predicted proteins | sample 28SPOviralmetaG_FD_130134 | JGI IMG/M metagenome (GOLD analysis project Ga0181405, IMG submission 130134) | Marine viral communities from the oligotrophic San Pedro Time Series (SPOT) site, San Pedro Channel, CA, USA - 28 SPOT_SRF_2011-11-29 | ecosystem: Environmental > Aquatic > Marine > Strait...
AAGTTTGCGGCTACCAGTACAAAGTTACTTTTGTAAACGAACGTGGGCAAGAAAGCGAGATGTCTGAGGCCAGCGAAATGGTTCGTTTCGAATGTGCCGATGGTCGCAAGCGTTTCGTATATTTGGATCTGCCGATCGGCGATGACACGGTAGTCGCTCGTAGACTTTATCGTACTCGTGATTTGTTGGACGACTTTGCCAACCCCATCGGTCCAGAGTTCGGCAGGAACTTTTTCCTGGTTCGGGAAATCGAAGACAACGAAACGACTCGTTTTGAAGACTGCTTGCCCGATTCGAACCTCGGAGGACTGACCGATGAGTCCGATTTGGGACCAATTCCAGGTGACTCCAAATTCATTGCATCGTTCAAAAACTGTTTGTTCATGGCTGGTGGTGCGGACAACTTGGTGAAATTCAGCGCCAGTGGCAAGCCAGAGGTATTCCCACGGCGAAACCTTATCGATCTGGGCGATGCCGATGCTGGCAAGATCACGGGCATGTATGCATCAACAAACACGCTGGCTGTGTTCAAAGAGCACGGCATTTACTTGATCACACAGCGGGCAGACGGTGGCTTTCAGTACAAAACCATTAGTCGCGATGTCGGATGTGTAGCCCCTCGTTCCATTCGGGACATTCCTTTCACCGGCCTCGCATTCTTGTCCCAGAAAGGACTGTTTGTGTTGAAGGGGTTTTTGGAGTCCACGGATAGTCCAACTGAAATTGTAAACTTGAGCACTCCGATCAAAGAGGTGATTGATCGAATTTGCCCCAGTTCTGCGTATGCATCAGTTGGGTGTTTGGATCGCGACAACAAAGAGTATTGGGTTTGTGTTCCTACGATTGGTGAGAAAAACAACCTTTTGCTTGTCTGGCACTATGAAGTTGGTGCTTGGAGCATTCGAAAAAACTACCCGATTAATTGTGCTGTTGAAACGAAAGGCGGCGGTTCGAAGATTTTCTTCGGCAGCAATGATCATGAAATGCCTGGACTTTTTGTATTCAACAACTTTTACTCATTCAAAAATGAATTGGGAAGCACTGCAAAACTTACGAGACAAGGTGAAGAAACAAAAGAACTTTATAAAACTGAACGAGACTTGCCAGTTTATGAAACAGCCCCATTGAAATTGAATGGTGTTTATTCTGGTGTTCACGTTTCATATGTAAATCTTTACTGTGTTGCGTATGGCAATGAGCCAATCAAGTTGAACTTAAAGTTGAATCGTGATCAGCGTGTTCTTTTGGATTCCAACAAAGAACGAATCCAGCAGCACACCGACAATCAAGAGCGTCTTCCGGTTTACAATGAAGCTAGATTTGGACTTGATTCTTTTGGTTTTCATCGACCTGTTGTCATCAGATTCGATGTCACTCATTTTCATCGCACGCTTACAACGGAGTTTGCTGTTCAAGTTCTTCAAGATGCTTTGAACGAGTATCCAAATCGATTGATGATTGTTGGGTATTCGGTTGACGCAAAGATGGGTGAGCAGAAAAACATACGTGCTATGACGGATGTGATCAGTCCAGATCGGAGGTAAACGTGTCTTTGAAGTTCCCTAATGTTCGTCCCGATCGTGGTGAAATCATTGAGCCAGACGACTTGAATCAAAACTTGAAACAATTCGTTGATGAAATCAATGGCAACCTGACTCATGACAACTTGTCTGATTTTGATCTCGAACAGTCAATGTTCAAAGATGAAACGTTTTCCGAGGTGTATCAGTCTTCGCTTGAAGCCACTGGCGACTGGGATGTCATGAGCAGCGGCTTTATCGTGAGCAAAGACTCTGCTGGGTACACTCGTGTGGACAGTAACGACAAGTCAATGCCACTCGTTAATTTTATTGCAGAGCGTGATGGATACATCATTGTAGACTTTACTGCGTCTTTTGTTTGGAGAGGCTCAGGTCTTTTGAATGAAGAAGAGTTTGAGGTTTATCACAAAATTGAAAAGCACTACCCTGTTGATCATAAGAAAATTTATTGGGGCAATAAATCAATGCTACCTGCTGGTGGATGGATCGGCAGTGTAGGTGCTGGTACTGTTCCTGACTCTCCTGGGGGGCTTGGGTATCATCCCAGAGACAAACTTAGCGTCGAGGCTTCTGATGGAAGCGGACCGTTTACAACCTCTTTAAAAGCGAGAGATTTCCCACAAGGAAGATGGCTTGTTGACGGTTTGGACAGGTTCGCGGTTAAATTCAGAGTTGTTTCGAACGGCAACGAAATTTGTGAATCTGGATGGGTTTACAATGGAGTTGATCGCAACTCAGTTTTTCTTACTGGCGTGATTCCTGTTCGGGCTGGACGAAACGAAATCAGAACTGAAGTTGCTGGAGCAATGCTGCAAAGCATTTATGGTACGAGTGCAGGAATTCGGGCGAAAGATTCAGACGGTGACAAAGGACAATTTTTTCCGAAATCGCTGTACTCATCAAGAGACGTTGCGATGCCGCTACCAAAATCTGAGGCTAAGACTTTCTCGACCGACGCAAGTCAGGATCCAGATGTAACCATCAATCTTGGCATCGATTGTGCCGTACAAGCTTCGAATCTTGTCGTTCAATACAGGAAAGCCTAATGCCTTACATTAAAGTTCCAGAATTTATATCAAACGAAATTATTGATCCAGATCAGTTTAATGATGCGTTTTTACCATTTACAAACATGAACTTGGATGGTGAAAATTTTATGGATCAAAGCTTGGGTCCAGATCAAATACCTGCGAATATTTCGCTGACTGATACAAGCAATATTACTAGAACTGTGAATTCATTTGGTTCGCAATCAATTAATATGCAAACTGATTTTACTTTTGACCCTTTACAGTCAACGTCTTCTTCGTATTCAGGAATTAGAAAATCAAAGGTGAATCACCCAGGGTTGAATCATATCAAACTGACCGGCCTCGAAGCGGGGGAGAAATTTATTATACGAGTCAGTTGTGCGATTGAAATTCAAGATGGTGGGTGGAGAACTTATTACCACGGCATTCCACCGTACTTTAAAATTGGGTTGGTGCAGTTTCCAGGTGAATCATCTGCAGATTTGACGGAAGGATCGTCCAGTGCTTTGACCAAGCCTCTTCATTCTACTGTAGGTCATTATCGCGTAGCGTTTACAGGCAAAGTTCCAAGTGCCTCTTCAATCTCGAAAGAAGCATCTTTGGAACACGATCCAAACACAAGATACTTAGATCAAAACTACAGCTCGGATTATTCATACCGAGACAACCGACTCGGTGAAGACTACGATCCACGCACCAACAAAGCTGGAATGCCTTTTTCTGGGTATCATTCGTACACCACTGCATACCTTCATGAGCAAGGAGTAGGTGATAATTCCACGCAAGCATTTGGTGTAATGTGTTGGTTTGGTGGTCAAAGCAGGGGCATGGAAAGCGACGGCGATAGTGGAGGCATCGACGGGTGCCGATCGCCAACCAAAGACGAGCCGGCAATAATTAGAGATTTCAAACTTTTCGTTTACCAGGTGAAAAAGTAATGCCAGCAGATCCAACAATTTTAGCGCCTGTTGCTTCGGGTGATGTCGTTTCGGCTGAAGACATTCGTGATCGTTTTCAAGAGTTGGAAAACTTTGTGAATGGCGGCATTAAACAATCAGATTTGAAAGTTGGACCATCGTTTACTGATGAAGAAAAACAAATCTTCACTACTCGACACATTCAAAAGCCTGAGTTTTATTCGATTGCAAACACCAGAGTACAAGGTGTAAGTGCCGACATTTTTTACAGAAATCGGTTTTTGTCCTCCTTCAATCGATACGTACGACACGAAATCACTGGCAGCTACAACACTGGTTCGGATGGTTTTAGTGAGAGTGATTTGAATGCTTTGTCCCATGAAGCGTGGACCCCCATCGATGGAATGTCAACGACCGTTGTTGTGAAAGGCACCAGCAATGTATCGGCTTTTGTAAATGGCTCTTTGTACGCTTGGGCTGGCGGCGGAAGCGACGGTATTGGCACAAAGTTGAAAGAACGCTACTCGGATTCTGGTGCCGGTGGCGGTGCTATTCCGAACGATGTTCAACGGTCGGCATCGCGACGAATCACTCAGTGTGGAAAGTACATCGCCGTTTTTGTGTTGTACGTGGACAACCTTGATGGTTCTGGACCTCAGCGTCAGGACAGCACCCATCGTAGGCTTTACAACCGTGGTGAGCGCAGCTACCCATTTCGTAAAACTCAGATCTCATTTGCTGATCGAGTCACACTGACTCCTGGCCCAAACAAGATTTCGTATCGATGCATTTATCGAATGGTTGCGGATAACTCAATCGCATTCAAGCATGTGTTTATCGACAATAGAAATTTCTTCGTTGATGTTCACTATAAGTGATAAGCTTTACAGGAGGTTTTAATGGCAGTTGCTGACTATGCATTGGCAGGCGGAAGTGGGGCGCTGAGCGGTGCCGCTACTGGTGCGGCTTTTGGTCCTGCCGGCATCGCCGTTGGCGCTGTGGTCGGTGGCGCTCTTGGGCTTTTGGGCCAGTCACAGGCAGACAAGCAAGCTGAAGAACAGAAACGACTTCTACAAAAACAAGCACGTCGTCAAAAGAATCTTGCAGCCAAACAAGCAAGTGTTTCACGTCGATCTGCTGCTCAAACTAGAGAAGCAACCAGTCGAGCCGCAAAAGAAGGTGCGAGTGCGGCCCCGCCAAGTGTTGCAACTGGAAACCAATTTGCTTTGATCCAATCCATGAGCGTTGGTAGCGGAAGCCCGTTTGATGCGTTTATTCAACGCACCTATGGTCGATCACAAACATCGGATCCAGTTGCTTAGGAGAAATAATGGTTCAAAAACTAACGACACAAGATCAAGAAGCTCTGGCATTGCAAGATGCGTACGCAGAAGATTTGTACAAGAAAGGCGTTTTTACTGGTGGCGGCCTCGACTTGGCAGGCACCTTATTTGATTTTCTTGGAAAAAAGAAACAAGCAGACCTTCTTGAAAATGTTGGCAAAGCTACTACTCGTCGCGGAAAAGACCTGCAAGATGCTGCTGGTGAAGGCGCAGAACAGCGTCTAGCAGATGCTCGTGGTCAGAAGCAAGCCTTCGCAAGTGGGGCCGCCCAAGCGGCTGCTCAACAAGCAGTAATGGACCCCACAGGGGCCGGCGCTGCTCAACTTGGTCGCGACATCAATCGAATCACTCAAGCTGCTGGTGACGTAAGCAAAGAACAAACAGCAGAAATGCAAGCAGAGCTTAACCAGTTGGCGCTTGGGGAAAAAGTTCGCGCAGAAGGCGAACAACAAAAACTGGTGGCCAAACAAGAAAAAGCTCAGGCAAGACTGGGCATGGCAAAAGGCATCTTGGAAGGCATTGGAAAAGTTGGTCAAGCCTTGAAGCCTGCAGATTATGAAACAGCACAATCTGAAAAAGCTCTTCGTCAAGAGAAGAAGCAAGGCCGTTTGCAGAAAAGACTGGATAAAAAGAATTTGTCTGACAAAGTGCTTTCTGGGGAAATGACCAGTGAAGAGGCGGCAGCAAAACAAGCAGACTTCGCATCCAAAATTGCAAAGTCTAAAAAGATACAAACAACGGCTGAATCAAACGTTGCTAACTTGAAAGCCGCCGAGCTTAAAAAAACTAAAATGCAATACGGCAGCCTGCTCGCGAATCCATTCATTCCCGAAGAAACAAAAGCAGCGTTGAAAAAACAACAAGAAATTGAAGCTGTTGAATAGCAAAAGACCTGAACGAGGCCCAAATGTCGTTTTCCGAAGAAATGCAAAAAAGGCTTTTGCCTAATGCTGAGTTTTTTATAAAAAGTGTTGAGTCTCGGTACAATGAGCCATTGAAACAAGCAATGGCGTACGAGAAAGAAATCCGTACTCTACTCAATCCAAAAAACTTGGATCGTGCCAGCAAGCAATCTGCTGGTGCTTACACTCAGCTTTTGCGTTTTTACGAACAAGAACAAGGAAAAACCAAAACCGAGCGTTTGAAAATTAAAAACGACATGAATGCTCGTTTGGACGGTATTGCTACAGAACGTGCAAAGGCATACGAAGAAATAACTGTAGGCGTTACCGAAGCAATAACTAAAAAAATTAATGATTTGCGCCAGGAAAGTGTTGCAGTTGACGCAGTAACAACAAACTTTAAAACTTTTATCAAAGACGTAAATCTTAAAGAAGGATCTCTTGCATCTTTGTTGGCTGTTCAAAATGTTCTTGATGGATTGGACGACAAAGATAACCCGGTCCTCCAAGACAAAAGGCAAGAAGTACAAAAATGGGCAGCCGAAAACATTATTAAGAAACTAGATCCTAGTTTAACAAATGTTGACGCTAGAAATATTGACGTAAAAGAATTTATTCAAAGAAAATATCCTGATCTCAGCCAATCACCGGAAGGAATTGCAAACAGAGAAAGAATTCTAAATCCGCAAAATAGTGCAGAAAGAACTCAGTATGAAAAGGACTTCTTTGACAACATTGATTTTTCAACTTTCAGCGATTTCAGTCCTGAAATAAAAATGTTGAAGTCGGTTGTTTTTGGGGGCGAGCTACCAAAAGTTTCATCGACTGGGCAACTGTCAGAAGAACAACAACTTAAACTTGTAGATGGCATTCCTGGGCTCACCGTAGCTGAAGGCCGGGTCATCGTTGATCCAGAATCTTCATCAACTGCTCAAGAAGGTGCCCAAAAATTTCTCGAAACAACTGGGTCGAAAAATCCAAAAATCGAAGAGTTTGTTTCATCGCCTCCAATCGTCAAAATGTTGAGTGGCAACGAAACCGGAAGTTCTTCTGTGCGAAAAATGCAGATCAGAGCGGCTGAGCTTGAAGCAAGAAAAAACCAACTGCTCGAAATTGCTGCTGATGCAAATCGTCTCACAATTGCTGAGCAATCAGTCCTCACAAATCCATTGTTTACCCGCACGGGTTTCAGGCGAACTCCACGGTATGGGCTGTTGGAGAAAGCGGCTGCATTGAAAGAGTCTCCAGAGCTTACTGCTGACGAAGATCCAATCGTTGATGAAGACCCGGTTGTAAGTGAGCCCGAAGTTGAAGAAGCGTCCGTCACTGATGCAGCGTCCGTCACTGATGCAGGAACATCCGGCGTTCCAGTCGTCCCTGCGATCATTAATCGATTCCAGAAAGCGTACGCAAAAGCAGGCCAAACTGGTGACTACACAGAGTTGAAAGATTTGATCGAAGACTTCCAGGCGCTGCCCATGGAGCTTCAAGAGTCGTTTCCAGGTCAATTCACCTCAGCAGTTTACATGTACGGCAAAAGAGACCAGAAAGGCGGAGACGAGGGCGAATACGTAGCTTTTGGAGACGCAATCAAAAGACTCGACGATGCTGCGGTGACAACAAAAACAGTTGCTCAGTACGTCTCGAACGTTTCAACAGAAATGAATCAAGATGAACTGATTGGAACTTCAGCGATTTTGGACATTGTGAATCACCCAGATTCTTTTGGTGAAGGTGGAGACACTGATCGCCTGAATCCTCTTGGAAGCTTTGGTGCAGAGTTTCAACAAACGTTGATTGATATTGCTGAAAATAAAGCGGACGAGAAAGATCTTGCACGAGTGATCGGTCAATCACGATCGGCATCGCAAAAAGAACGTCCAGAATTCTATGAGCGAGAGTTGTACGGCAACTACAAATCAATTGATGATTTTGTTGCTAAAATGGACGACGGGTCTGGTCCGCCATCTGAAGCTCCAGACACAACCACCGAGCCTGAAAAGCGAGAAATTCCGAATCCGTTCGAAGGTAGGAAGCGCCGCAAGTTTGACAGGATTGCAAAAGAATACGATGAAAAACTGAAAAGTGGAGCAGACGATAAAGCATTCGCAGACTCTGTCTCACAGGAAGATGCTGATAATAAAAAAGTGAAAAGTAGAGCAGACGATGAAGCATTCGCAGACTCTGTTTTGCAAGAAAATGCTGATTTCGAACGGGATGAGTCGGAAATCAACAGACAAGCCATTGCAACAGCTACAAGGGGATCAGAAAGTTCGCTTAGATCTCCACGCGATGTGCAGCTTGCGGCGGCTGCTGATAAAGTCGCTCAAGAAGAAGACTCTGCAGCAATTATCGCGGCTGAAGATGCTGAACGCAAGGCGAGAAGTGAGCGACCAGCGATTACAGGAACCGATGACACCAAGGCTGATCGAGTTCTGAGAGAAAGCTTTGCAACGACTCCGGCACCGACCGTTGGCAAGCCTCCGTCTGATGATCAAGAAGTATCGACTGATAAGGCCCCTGATTTAGTCGAGGAGCCTCCTAAAGTAGATGAAGCAGCACCAGAGCCTTCCCCAGAAGACCAGATGGTACAAGCACTGCCTGAAGCTCGCGATGGAAGGGTTGTGTCCTCAAGCGGTAGAATTAAACAAGGAACTCCGATTGTCGATGCAATTACGGGAGAGCGATACAGCCTGCAAAACGTATACAACGAAGATGGGACTCAAACGTATCCGTTGCCAGTGACTCAAGAGGGATCCAAAGATCCTTTCGCACCCATCGAAATGGTGCCACCTAAAGCTACGCCATCTGAAAAACCAGAACCATCTGAACCAGCAAGAATGACCAAAGATCGAGCGATTCAAGTAGCTCAATTTTTGGCTCAACAAGTTGAAAACGGTGAGATGTCGATTGATCTAGCAAATCAAAACATCGAATCCATTGCCAAACAAGCTGACTTGGATGAAGCCGAACAAGTGGATGTTTTTGATGGACTCAGACTTTCGATTCAGAACAAAGAACAAGCCATCGCAAAAGTTAGAGCAGCCCAAGCAGACCGTCGAAGTAAGAGAATAACAAAAAGACCTGTTGCGGCTCCAGAGCCACCCAAGCCTGAACCAGTTGTGGAAGAGCCAAAAGACCCACCAAGCGCATCGACTCAACCTGAAAGGCGTCCTACGTCATTCGGTAAGTTGACTCCGATGGACAATGCTCGAATCATTAGGAACGAATTTCAAAAAAGAGGGTACTCCGACAATCAAATCGCAGCCATTATGGCCAATGCAATATCGGAAAGCAATTTGAACCCACTGGCCAAAAATCCTGGCACGAAAGAAAAACCTGAAATGTCTTACGGTTTATTTCAATTCAATCAAATGGGTGGAGAAGGTGAAGGCATTGATGCCTCAATGCTGAAAGATCCATTTTATCAAATTGATGCAGTTGATAATGCAATTCAAACCAGAGATGAGCTGGCTTCCTTCAGAGACAACCCAGATTCTGATGCGAGAGATTTGAGCGTTTCTTTCATGCAAAATTTCATCAAACCTGCAGATTTTGATAAAGAATTTAAAATGCAAGAAAGAAGAAAATCAGTTTCATCTGCTGAAAAATATTTGAACGATTTGAAACTTGATGATGAACAAAATGAAGTTTTGAAATCTGGTCTTTGAAGTGAAAGTACACGCACCAACTGAATTTCTTGTCGTTACCTCTCATATTGGCCCAAGAGATGGTTCGTTCCACGATGGGCTGGATTTGAGGGCAAGACAAGGCACAGCAATCAAGTCGTTTAGATCCGGCACCGTTGTTGATGTAAAGCGGAGTACCGCGCCCGATGACCCGGTGGGTAAGTACGTTGCCGTAATGTCGACGGATCCTGAAGAGATCCACAAGTACTTTCACATGGACTCTATCGACCCTGCTTTGTCTGTTGGGCAGCTTTTGAATGCGGGTGATCAGTTTGCCATTGCAGGTAGCACGGGAAATTCGAATGGACCTCATTTGCATTTTGAGTTGCATCGACGGAATGGTGATGGAGAATTTGCTGCTGTAAATCCGATTGATGCGTACCCAGACCATTTTGGAAATTACATCGACAAAGAAACTGGAGAACCAGTTAATATTGATCGAATACTGAAATTGAATACGCGAGTCTGAAAAGCCAGATCCGCTTGATTATCGGAGTGGTCGTGGATCAAAAAACGAACGTCGAACTTGAAAATGCAGAAGAGATGTTGGGTGACGACCTTGACTCTTCTTACAACCCTTCTCTTGCAAAGCAGCAACAAGACAAAGTCATTGAAGACAGTCGTTCTGAGTTGGAAGATTTGGGACAGGACGTTGAAGAGCTAAAAGCAGAAACTCCAGTTTTTCCCGCTGAAGAAGAAGAACAACAAGCCGAACAAGATGAGCCTGTTGGCTACCCCCTGCCTCCGAAAGAAGATTTTGATCTTGAAGAGTCAGAAGAAAAACTTGAAGAGGCTTTGTCTCGTGGAGGGATTGGCAACGAGGGCGGTTTAGGTTTTCATTTGTATAATAAGTTTAAATCTGATCCAGAAAATGATTATACAGATGAGCAAATAGACCAAATGGTGGAAGAGACTCTCGTGAGAGCGAGGGTTGGAATGCTCAATGTTGACGATTTCGATGTTGAAACGGCTGGCGTTCAGATGATCAGTCGCAACCCAACACCATTGATTAAAAAAATGGCATACGACGCTGAAGTTTTGTCGATGCAAAAAGAATCAAATCTGTACGAGCATTTTGTAGGAACATTGGGTGACTTGAACGCAGCATCAATGATGAAAGCATCAGATTTGGTTGATCAAGGTGTTGCTGATCTTTCTGACGAATTTTTGGACCGAGTTGAAGAACTAAAAAAAGAAGGGATTACAGACAGAGAAGCAAGAATCAAAGTCGGTGTAGAGTTTACTAAAAAGAAAAAACCGTTCTTGTCATTGAAGATTACGGAGCAAGAAAGGCAACAAAGAGAAAAGCTTGGCCCACTCGGCACTGACACAGCCAGGGATGTTCTTTCATTTGGTGCAGGAGGTGCACTTGCTAAGCCTGCCGCAAGCGCCGCATACAAAGCAGCAACGTCTGCGTTTGCCGCGACTCCTGGTCCGGGTAAAGTCAAAGCTGCAGCGGGTATTTTTGCCGGTGGCTTTGCTGGCCTGAGTGCGTTTCTCATGGGCTTTGCTGGTTTTCGCTCTGCGTATGCTTTGAGAACAGCAGGTGAAGACGCCCCCATTGATGATCCTATTTTCAACGTCGCCAAAACATTTGGAGGCGCATACGAAGTTGCAAAATCGGCTGGAGACCAACTGATCGTATTTGATGAAATTTACAAATTGTATGAACTGATGCCCCTTCATTACAGGGCTCAATTTACTACTGGAGTCGTCAATACTGCGGTAGAGTTCGGATTGGCATCAAAAATTGCAAACTCTCCATCTCTGCAAAAATTTATCAACACTGGCATTTCTAGTTTGCAAGAGACTCAAGAGGATCTAAACAGAGATCGCTCTGCTTCAGAAGTAGTAATTGAAACTTTGGTGAGTCCAGATTTGCTTAACAATAGCTCAAGCAAAATACTCAGAGTACTTTACCACCCGGCTGTTCAAAAAGAATTTCAAGATGCTCTTCGCTATAGTGGTTTGTCTGAAAAGAACATCGAAAAATATAACTACATTGTAAAAACTTCAAAAGAAGTAAATGATTTTTTAGGATACGACGAAGGTTACGATGTAAAAAAAGCACTTTCTGCTCAAGTTGAAATGATCGTTGATATTCTCAACGAAATAAAAACTACTGATGGGTTTCGGCGGCAGCAAGATTTAGAGCGAATGAACGAAATTAGAAAAGTAAGTGATCTTCTCGAAGATGAAACAAGAAAGAAAAGAACCAATTACAACGACGATATTTTTTATAAAACTTTCAGAAAGTTCGAAGAAAACCCAGACAAATTCAACGATGCAGACAAAACAGCAACCATAAAAGGATACATCGATTCACAAAGTTGGTCCGAAGCAAATCAAGATTGGCGCGGAAAAATGCCCGATGTTGATCAATTCAAGGCGTTCGTTAGATCGCACTATGAGGCAGGCTTCCCAGACCCAAATACAGATAATGTAATTTTATATTCTGCTTTTATTACTGCAATCGACGATAAGCCCAATAAAGTAGTTCAGTCTCACTTGAATAAAATTCCACTTGGAATGATGGCTGCTTTCAGCGAAGGTTTAGATAAACCCGTATGGACGCGCCCATCTGACAAAGAGATGGAAAAGTTTGCCCTTGACCTGTTGAAGTACAAAAACGAGGAGCGTGGCCAAAAGAGCGCCAGGATTGTTCAAGAGCGAGGCTTGCTCCCGGCCATGTACAATATCGTCGATGACAAAGGATACGACGCTCTGGTTGAGCCAGGACGGCTTCACAAGGCTTACCAGTTCATCACACTGCTAGACAACATCGTTGCCGAAGCTGACATTGCTGTAGACGTTCCAGAGTACCTTGTTCCTTTTGTACAGAAAGTCGGTTTACCTCGAACCTTGGGTACACCGGCAGGTGTTGATTTTGCGTTGAACATTGGCCTAAGAGCAAACATGCCCAACTATTGGGCTCGTGTCAGAGCGGGCTCGAAAACCGTTTCGGGCGGATCTCAGATTGGGTACGAAGAAATTCAATTGGCTCGTGGGTTCAATCGTAGCGATCTTGAATTTGCTTGGTCTTTGTTTGGCATGGGTATTGATTTTGCGCCCAAAGAAATTCCAATCATCAAAGGTGGCGTAAGGGCTGCTTTGCGTGGAGCGAACCGATTCAATCTTTCTAAAAACGCATTGTATAAAAGTGCAAGTGGTCAAGCAAAGTCATCTTTGAAGAATCTTGAAGTCGGCGGAGGGGTTCGTCATGAAAAAACCAGCGACCCATCTTTGGAGTACTTTCAAGCCACAAAAGCTGCTCTTTTGCAGGAATTGGTAGAAGGTCGAAACCCTGCTCGTTTTCTTGAACCAGCCGAAAAAGATATTTTGGATGATGCTGCGCTTGCTGTTGACATAAATCCAGAGCACCTTTTTGCTGCGCTTTTTGAAGCGACTGGAGACAGTAATCATGCTCGTAAAATTAGTCAGGCAGTACTGAGAGAAGTTGGCGACAATGATTACATGGTTCTGAGAGCTAGCCCTGCGTACAAAGCTCTTGAAACAAACCTAAACAACTTGGTCAAGAATGGAGTGATTAAACCTGAATACGCTCAGACAATTTTGAGCGGTATTGAGTACCATGCAATCATGGCTTCAAAACAATCAGACGTGTTTAAGTCGCCGTCTGAAGTGTTGAGGAACACTGCTATTTCGTACAACAAGCCTCCTGGGCTTGGAATCAATCCAACCGTTCGTGTGATGCACAAAGGACCAGATGGATTCATCGACACATTGACCAATCGTCCTGGCATCCCGAAAGGCTACTTTGAGTTCGATGCTAGAACAAATCGATCAATTTTGAACTTTTTCGAAAAAGGCGATCTCGATACTGTGTGGAGAATGGAAGGAACCTTCATGACCCACATCATGGGTCAAAAGTTCCGCAATAAGTTCTTCCGTTATTTCGATCATGAGTACGACACAGATGGCCGAGTTCAACTCACCGCGATTGGTCAGGGTCAGTTTTCAGAAGCATGGAAGTACTACAGAAGGACATCGGATCACGGCAGCGGATATGTGAGACGTTTGTTCGATGAGTTGTGGATCGGTCTTCACAATTTTTGGTCTAAAATTAGACGCAAGCCAGGACTCTTGCCAGAAGAGTTGAAAATTTATTGGGATCTTGAATTTGGACAATTGCCTCAAGAACGCAGAATGGTTCAGACTGTATCTGCTGGTGGCCTCACAAGAAAACAAAGACGCGCAAGCAAGACCGTAGAATACGACAACCAGGGCAACGTAAAGAACACAGACATAGGTGCTGAGGATGTGCGTCGATCAAGGGCTGCTATGGCCAATGACCTTGGATACGATGAAACTACAATCAGGAGTTTGCTGGGTCATCGAAAATCTACGACGATTCGGAATGTTTTCGATGAAAGCACCCAAACATCTCGAAGAGTTGTTGAGCAAAAATATCTTCCGCGTGAATACGATGCCGTGGATGCTGCTCTTAGTCTGATCGCGCTGATCAAGACGGCACCGTTCCGTAAAAGATTGGCTGGCAAAAGCTACAGTTCTGTCGGAACAAAACGATACCAAGTGCTCGACAGTCTCAGTCTGGAGCTTGAGAAACGTGTTTACGCACGACTGACGGGTGCGCTTGGCAAGCCAGTAAAAGAACTGATCAAGTCCATTTTTCAACCAAAACGTGATGGCACAAATGCATTGAGTGATCCCTCGAAGTATCCGGCTGGCGTTGTTGATGCTGATGTCAGAGCTTTTGCTGATCGAATGGAGTCATTAAATCCTGGATCAAATGGTCTTGAACTTGCCCAAAAAGAAACATTTATTGTTCTTACAAATCGACAAGAAGCTGGGTTTAAAACTCTGATTGAAGAACTTTCCTACCAGCCAGAGTCTAATCATATTCCACTTCAAATGATGGACCCCTCAGCAAACTTGAAAATTGTTTCTGTAAAAGAATTCAACAGTGTTCAAAACGTGCTGATTGACATCGAGGCTACGCCGTTGAACCGAAGGAGCCGGAACACCATCGATCCTGGCTTGCGAGACAGCGTCACGAGTGTGTTCAGAAACAAAAAAGTCATCGGTGGGGTTGCGAGAGTATTTGACAAATTGTCCAAGGCTTTTGGGAGTAGGCCGGTACTTTCCAAAGAATCGTACGAGCCTTTGTTGGTTCAAGAAATGAACAGCGGTGCGCGTAGATTGGGCAATTTGAGTAAAGAGCTTTTAGAAATCAGCGATCAAAAAGAATACAGCGCAGCAAAAACGGTCGAACAATTTTTCGCTCAACGCGGTTCAGCTTCAGTTTCTCCTATCGCAATAGATGATTTGGATTTTCTGCAAAACATCGTCCGACGAATCGATGGTTCCATTGCGAGAATGGAAAAAAGGGCAGGCGCTAAGGTCGATCAAGCAACAGGCACATCAAATAAAAATATTGCTGCAATCTTGTACGATGCAGAGTCAGAGTCCATTTCAATTGAAAGCATGGCAAGTTCAATTGGAATGATTCAACGTGTCCTTGGTGGCGTGTTTGGAATGACTGAAACTGAGCGTCAATCAATCAATACCTTGCGAATGGTTGCTCAACTGAAAAGAGTAAACCGAAGTTTTTCAGATCTGAATCCAGATGAACAAGCTTTAGTCACAGATGCAGTTCATAGACTCATATTGGGTTTAAAAGAAAAACATGATTATGTAGTTAATACAGGTAAACAAATTGCAGAACGTGGCGTTGCTGTGCAAGACATTTCAAAGTATGCTTTTGGCACCGCAAGCGTAGAAGAAATATATTACAAAAATTACAAGGCATACTATACGGGTGATTTCAAATACGTCACTACTCAGCCTGACTCGGTCATGAGGCTCGATGTAAGTGGAGTAAAAACGGGTTCCGCCCGCGACCCAAGACGAGTGACGTACACAACCGAAACGTACCTTTTGGCTTTGCGTAATTTCATGAGGAACGTTTTTCAGAGGGAAATCGCATCAGATTTGCCACCACCGCAAGAACGAATGATTTCTGTTTTGATCTTCATGAAAATGGACGAGGAACAGCGAAGTTTGGCCCGCTCTTTGGTTGAAAAAGGCTACGGTCTCTCCAGAAGAGAAATTGCAAATACAATGAAATTGAGCGGAGAAATAAGCACCAATCATGAAAAATATGTAGATCGAGTAGTTTTTTATGTAAATCGAGCAATGCAGCTTTCAGATTGGATTTTGTTTCACTTAGACAAAAACGGAAATACAAAGAAAAGACTATTCCCAAGTAAACCAGCAAAGGATGATTACGGCGTCGCTGAGACTCCAAGTAGACTCCTTAAAGGTAAGCGAGCGGATGAAACGATTGTAAGCAATCTTGATCTTACGGCTCAGCACGAAGCTCGACAAATCATCGCGCGATCTGGAATGCGTGCTGAACGTGGCCAAATGGTCGATGTTTTCATCGGAGATAGAAAGTTTGTTTTGCCGAAAACGATGCACGACTTTTTGGAAGATTACCAACTGAAGACATTCCCAAATGCTGCCTTCAAAAAAGAATGGTCAGATGAGGGCAAGTCCCAATACAGGCTTGCATACGATTTGTTGAAACAAGATCAGCCTGGTCGCGCGGCTGGAACTTTAACAGAAAAAGCTTTGAAAGACGTGTATGCGACATCCGTAACAGTCACCAAAATGATTTTTTCACCGACCGCCTTTTACTCAGGACTTTTGATTGGTTCAGGTGGATTGCCAATGATTGGGTATGGCATTGGCGTTTTTGTGGGCGGCATGAGTCAACTGCACCTTGGTTCAGGAATGCGCTCTGTCATTCGTGATTTGGTTCAAGGCCCACTAATTTTGGGTGAAACGTTGGCGGGTCAAGCCGCTAGAGGCGCTGCTGACATTGATATTCCATTGCCACTCACTAAGCGCCGTTTGAGGCTTACTGAGGGCCAACAAGAGGTTGTAAATAGCCTTGCAGACAGTCTTCAAAGCAGAACAAGTTTTACTGCTGGAGTTCTTGCGCGGTTGCATGGCCGGAATGCAGCCATACCTGAAACGAAACCATTGATCTTGTCGGACGGTCGAATTTTCACGGCAGACATGATTGCCAACAGTGTAAAAGATTACGGGTGGCGATCTGCAATGGTTGATGCATTCCAGAACCCAGGAGTCTTGAGCAGATGGCATGAAAAATTTAGCCAAGACAACCCAACGGCCACACTTACCCCGATCGGGACTTTACTTGGTCTTGCCACCACTGGTTTTTCACCTTTAGGGGCCGCATTGGGCGGAGCAGGTGGACTTACTCTTGGTCAAATTTTAAAACCTGGGAATATCTTTACGAAAACTCATAGGTTTTATCGAGAATCATTTTCTGCCATTGACACATTTTTGCGAATCAAAATTTTAACTGAAGAGTTGGAAAAAGGCAGAAGCTTGGAGTCGGCAGCCCGGAAGGTGCGAGATGTTGCTCTTGACTACAGCAATTTGAGCGATGCAGAAATTAGTTTCTTTGCTAGGTTTTTCGCCTTCTACACTTATTTTTCACAAGCAATGAAGTTGTTTGTCGAATCAATTGGCGAAAATCCACAAAGAGTTTTGAATCAAATAAAATTTATTTTGAAAAGCCAGCAGCAATACACTGAGGGACGAGATCCAACAGGAATTGTCTCCGATTGGGATTTATTCAGAGGGATGCTGCCATTCAAAATTGGAGGCGAAACGTATCGACTGCCATTTTTGTTGTCGGGTGATTCACTGGCTTTGTTGATGGAATTATATGGGACGATTCCGATTTTGAATCCAGAAAATAAAATTGATAACATTCGCAAAATTTTGAGCAGAACAAACCCAATAATTCCAATTGCTATAAAAGGATTTTATGATGTAGATCCGTCAAGAGGTACAAGGTTGGGACGATCAGGATTTCAAGTTGATTCCAACATTATAACCATGGACACTTTGTTGACTGGTGGAAACTTGTACGATGCTCTCAATGTAAAATACATCGACCCAGACAACATAAAAATGTCTGAAGAAGACAAGAAAAAACTAAGGTTTAGTAGGGCAAGAATTGAACACCCAGGCAGGGGAGTTTATATTTCTCAAAATAGAGCCTTGCATTTATTTTTGTTCGATTACTTTCAATCTCCTATTACCGGTCGAATGGGTGACAATCTTCAGGCGTTGGAAAGAGGAAACGTAAACGCCCTTTCAACTGTTGTTGACGGTTTGGAGTATTTGAAAGAAGAATATTCACCCGACCGTCCGTTGCTGTCTCATGTCGGCGCTTTGACCGCTATAGGACTGGTGCGAGACAAAGACCCCACAGGTCTTACAAGTCTTGATGATCCACTTGCTGCATTGAGAGTTGATCCTAATGATCCGAGATACGCAAAATCGGGTCAATCAGACATGATGATGGCAGAAGAGCAGCGTGTAACTGCTTCAATCGAACTTCTAAGACGACAAGGCTTAGTGAAAACAATCGACGGTGTCGATTACGCAGACACAGGCAAATTTTATTTCGCAGAAGTTGGTCGAGTGTTGGGCCATTCTCGAATGAAAAGTTTAGACTCAGCTATGGATCGAACACTTGCTTTCGTTTTGAAAGATAAGATTAGAGAAGCATCAGAACAGAAGAGTGCTCAGTCGACTGCTGTTGAAATGATTGAGACCCCTGCAAGGCAAAGTCCAAAACCAGACTAAATAGTTGTCAATGACAACTTTGAACTTTGTGTTATCATTTACACGATTCCACTTCCCCTTCCCCAATGGAGTATTAAATGTCTAAAATTGTTGAACTGACCGGAGGCCGCGCCCTCGAACACGGTATCGCTATGATGGTTGACCACGGAAGTGGTGGTGGATCTAAGATGCATGTTGGTGGTCAAGCCAATGCACAAGTTGCTGCTGGAACTTCGCATGAAAACACAATCGCAGAAGGCGCGTTGTCGGTTTACACGATCCCAGCAAATACTTTGGTTGCAGGATCTACCATCCGCTTTTGGGCCGCAGGTGTAGTCGAAGACAACAACAGTACTGACACTCTCACTACTGCGATTCGTCTCGGTACAAGCACCACTGATTCCAGTAACACTGCCGTGTTTTCCTCGGCTGCAGTTGATGTTGCGGACGATGACATTTATTGTTTCCAAGGTTTGATTCAAATTCGCACAGCCGGATCAAGCGGCACCGCAGTTGCAATGGTGAGCTATCAAGACCCAGACGCAACCGGAACTGCTCCCAAGTGGAACTTCAAGACTAGCTTTGCCGTAGACACTACGTCTGCTCTTCGGCTCGCGATTACTGGTGACTGGAGTGTTGCTCACGCGGACAACGAGGCCAACTCGGAAATGTTCGTCGTAGACATCGTCAACCCGTCCACTTGATTCTGAACCTCTAGCTATCTGGAGGCTCTTATGGCTTCGCAAGGCTTTATTGTAAACGATGCTGAGGTGACTGGCATCGACGGTGCTTTCGACTTGAGTAAAAAGATTTTGCTTCATGCCGATAGCACTGCCGATGCTTTTTCGAGGGCACTGCCGAACGCTTGTTACCTCTCCCATCTTGACATTCAAGCTGATGTCACTGGTGGGTCTCCAACGAAGTTCACTGCGTTTTTGACTTGGGACGAAAATGGCGATGACCCCTGCACTGGGCTTAGCCAAGGCGTTTTGGGTCAGATCGGATTGACTGATACAAGCCTGTTGTCAACTTCCATATTCATGGGCGTTTTCATTACTCGTCCCTCTGGTCAAACGTCGCCGGGTAAGCTTTATTTGCACTTGAAGCAAAACGATGGTGGTGGCGTAATCACATTGAAGAAGGCACGACTTCACTGGGTTGTCAGGCCAACACACTAGAAGGATTTCAAGATGAGTGATTTTTTTAACCGTAGTGGTGGATCGCAAGTCCTTACGGATCTTGAAGTAGATGGCACAACAGTAGTTGTCGATGAGGATAACAACCGAGTCGGAATGGGGACTGACGCCCCACAAGTCACGCTTCAGGTTCAAAAGGGCACGACTCAAGCAACAATTGATGCTGCAACTACGGCTCAAACAACTGCCGTATTCTCATCTGATCTTGCGGCTTCTTCCGGCAACGCTCTGTACAACAGGGTGATCTTGCTTTCTAAGAGCGGCGGAAACGTCTCTCTCAACTTTGGTGATGAAAGCGACGTTGATATTGGTGGTCTGATTTATGACAACACCAATGACTCAATGGTTCTTCGCACGAACAATGCGACAAGGGTGACCGTCGATAGCTCAGGAAGTGTTGGTATCGGAACGCCCACACCCCTGACTCCGCTTCATGTGGCGGGTGCAGCACCCTACCAAGCACTGCAAAACACTGCTGTTGAAAACGGTGAGGGTGAATGCGAGTCTCGGATTCTATTCGCGGATCATTCGGGCACGGCTTTGGCGCAGATCGAAGGTAGCCACAGCGGCACCGCCGATGACACCAAGGGTAAACTAAACCTGTTTACTAACACGGGAGCGAATAATGGGCTCACGGCTGCTCTGACCATTGATGAAGCGCAGTTGGCTACGTTTTCAGGTGATGTAATCGTCGCCGGAACGACGGAACACGCGGCATCCATTACTGTTGATGGTGCTACCGCTTCTGTTGCATTGAAAGAAATGGCCAATGCACCAGCAGACACTGCAGCATTTGGTCAGTTGTGGGTGAAAACTGCGACACCCAATGAACTGTATTTCACAACCGATGCCGGTGACGACATTCAACTTACGTCGGGAACAGCTTCTGCCGGTGGTGGCGGAGGCGCAACTCTGGACGCAAATCTCATCTTTCATACCCAAGTATTTGGTCGATAAGGAAACACAATGGCAGTCATTGCAAAACAAGAACTCAGCGGAGGCGCAGACGGTATCGGCGTCAAGGTTGCGGCTACCGCTAGTGCGGGAACAACTATTCATACAGCCAACAACGTGACGGGCGCTGGTGAGTACGATGAGATTTATCTCTACGCTACCAACACAAACACTTCTGCGGAGACTCTTGTCATTCAGTTTGGGGGTACGACAGCGGTGGACAATGAGATTCGTCATGTGGTTCAACCGGATGAAACCATTCTTGTTGTTCCCGGTTTGATTCTCCAAAACTCGTTGGTTGTAAAGGCTTACTCAACAACAGCGAACAAAGTTACCATCCACGGTTTTGTGAACAGGATTACTGCGAGTTGATGGCACGACGTTCGACCATGACGGGAAACTTTAGCCACTCAAGTATGGGGCGAGAAAAACACGCCCGTACTGGATGGCAACGTTTTCGTTTGTTGGACTCTGACAACATCACCGAGGATCCTCAATCAGTAGCGGGTACGGTTACTGAAAACGCAACTTCAACATCGTTTACTTTCGCCTCTCACTCGGCCACGTCTGACAAGTCTCCGATTCTTGGGTACGTAGCGGCCAAGCCGTTGCGTGACTCTGAAGGTCGATTGTTAACGTTTGCTGATTGTTTTTCTTTGCGTCTTCGCATCGAGTTGATCACCATGAGCGGCGACTTCACGAGCAGCACGTCTGGAACCACCAAAAATAAACCCGAAGTGTTGTTTGGAATTTGCCAGAACTCGTCAGACTTTGACTCTGACACAAACAAGCACCTGTCAGTTGGTTGGCGCAACAGAGCAGACAGCAATCAGAGTGAAACCATTGATGAAGCTCCTGTATTGCTTAAATGCAGTCTTCAAACCGATGGAACAGGTCAGATTGTAACGACTGTCACGAGTGGTATTGGGGATGGTACAAAAATCATTGAAGCGCAGATTTGTGTTGGTCCAGACTTAGACAAGAACGGAAACAACTCTCAGATGATTAGCCAGGTGTACGGACCTGCGAGCGAAGATTTTCTCTTGGCCAGTGATGGTAGCAACGGTTTTGGAAATACGGACCTTAACCTCAATCAAGGAAACTTTGGTACCGGTCAGATCTACTTGTTTTTCGCAGTTTCTGATTGCAACTCAACAAACTCATCGTCTTCATTATGTACATTCCAATGGAGAGCTTCATACATGATTGAGGCTTCAACTTTTCAAGACGGTGGATACGGAACAAGCTGATGAGTAGACTTACAGGAAAAATTACTCACCGAGACACTGGGTCAAAAAAGAAGTTTTTTTCGGGCTGGCGGGATTTCGATCCTCTGCATCCAGACGTGACAAATAGTGAACCAAACAGTCAGTTGAGTTCGATCACAGTAAACTCATCTCGTGAAATCGTGGCTACGTTTGCAGATGTGATTTCGACTGCTGGCGACACGCTTCCTGGCGGGGATGTGTTCGCGATTCCACTGACAAACAAAGATGGAACACGAATTACATTTTCGGACTCGTTTCTTCTGAAGACACAGATTGAACTCATTTCAACGTCTGGCGACATCGATAACTTGACTAACTACTCGCGAGTGTATTTCGGACTTGCCATTGGGCAGACTGCCGATGCTGCGGATGTATCAAACCGCTACATCGGTGCCGGGTTTTATTTGCACGACTTCTCCGGCGGAAATGTGATTCCCAAGACTGCTTTTTTCAAGACCACAGCAGACAACACACATTCAGGCGTACACGACAATGACAGCGGGAACGTCAATGTCAACTTCAAGCACTTCCTCTGTGACTATTACATTGGTCCTGCAATTGGCTCAGCCAATGCAGAGCCGGACACTGTTGTAGTTCACAACTGGCTCGGAAAAAATCAAACGGGTAGCTACGAGAAGTTGACGAGTAATGCGGCTAAACATGAGATGAACAATGAAGCCGGTGTTTTTAACGGTGATGGGCAGGTTTTCTTGTACGCTTACTTCGGCGTTAAAAGCGCGATTGATGGGTCTCAAGATCCGGCTGTAGTTACGGCAAGAATGCGATACATGGTAAACGCCAACGATGGCAAAGACGGGACGGCAACTGTATGACCCAAGATGATTGCAATAACTCTCAGTCCAACCTTTCATTGAACGATCAAACTTTGCAGGTTCAATCTGGGTCGAGTAACGAAAGCTACGACCAGGTGTACATCAACGGTGAGATTGACAAAACCATCTGGGATGCTGCTTTAGCGTCCGCTGACGACGCCCTTGTTTTCGTACAATGGCTTGACTCTAAACGTCCTTAGGAGAACCCATGAAGGATCTTATCAACACTCTTTTTTGCTCTCAGAAGCGCGTTTCTTGGCGTCGGCTTGCTGTTCTGGTGCTCGGCACTGGTCTGCTTGCTGCTGGTATGCTTGCTTCGGACCAATGGCTGTACGTAGCCTTGGCTTACATTGCGGGCGACTCGGCTGAAAAAGCCATGGCTGCAATTTCCAAGAAGTGAGTAAATGGCGTTTGTAACCACCAAATTTGATGATGCGACTTCATTTAAGATCGCACACAATGCACAGATAACCAACAGTGTGACTAAGAATCTTACTGGTGGTCCTGGTGTTTTGCACTCAGTGAAAATTGAGAACACCAACAATGCGGCGGTGTTCATCAAGATTGCGAATGCTCTTACGGCCACGTCTGGATCTACTGCACCAGATTGGATCTTCTCCTGTCCTGCTTCATCAACATACACATATGAAGTTCCCGGTGGAGTCCAGTTTGATGCATTGTCTGTTTGGGCGAATGAAAACGCAGTCGAATCAGACAATACGACTCCGAGTGTAAGCGGAAACGAAACGGTCAAAGTGACCATTGTGACAGGTTGACATGTCCGCAGTATTGACAAATGTATTGGGTGATCTTGCTGGCAAGCTGATCATTGATGAAGATGCTGATACTACGGCTGAAACACATGTGACTGGAACAACCGGATCCATGTACATGGTTCAAATCGACACAAGAGAAGGAACTGCAAACATTCTGACGGAAGCAAATGCTGACACTGCCTGCTACGTAAAGTTTGTGGATGCTTCGAGTAATGTGACGGGTGGCGGGGGCAGTAGCTCAACGCCAAGCCTGGTTCTTTATGCTCCTATGGGCAAAATCACTACGTATGTAATTAGTGGTGGATGGGCTTTTTCTAGCGGCCTAAGCTTTTGGGCTGTGACAACTGCGGCTACTGCTGGAGACGACTCTCCAACTTTAGATGTTAAAGTAACAATTATTTCTTCATAGGTGACATTATGTATCAAAGTAAAATTGCTTGGGCTCGAACACAAATGGGCTCAAAGTTTGGTGACTACAAGTCTGCAATTCGAGTATTGCTCACAGTCATTGCTGAGCTTGAAGCTAAGATTTCTAAACTCGAAAAAGAAACAAAAGCTAAAAAAGCAAAACCTGCTGCAAAAAAACCAGCAACACGTAAGCGGTCAACAGCGAAAAAGTGATTTACT